>Ga0160427_10000245_pt1 | contig 35858 bp, 30 predicted proteins | sample SolpanmetagenomL_FD_108194 | JGI IMG/M metagenome (GOLD analysis project Ga0160427, IMG submission 108194) | Solar panel surface microbial communities from Lawrence Berkeley National Laboratory, California, USA - L | ecosystem: Engineered > Built environment > Solar panel > Unclassified ...
CAGGCGGCATCTGTGGCCGCGCAACGGGTCGTGGCGGGTGGATGAGACCTACATCAAGGTCAAAGGCGTCACGGTGAACCCTCGCGGGATCACAGTGCACAAGAACCCAGCCTATCCGCGGGTGGTACGTGATCTGAAGCGCACAGGCGGGCTACGGCGGTTTTCGCGGCTGCGGCAACGCAAATACCTGAACGACCTCGTGGAGCAGGACCACCGCCGGATCAAAAGCCTGGCACGCCCGGGATTAGGCTTCGGAAGCCTGCGGACAGCCAAACAAACGCTGGCGGGCTACGAGGCGATGGCGATGATCAGGAAGGGGCAGGTGCACAACGTGGGCGGGCGAGACACGAAGGCTCAGGCTGCCTTTGTTGCCGGCGTGTTCCGGGTGGCTGCCTGAACCAACGAGCCGACACGACCCGACCTGCAGTTTGCAACAGAACCGAAATTTTTCGTCGCTTACGCACTGAGCAAGCTCCACAAAGCCTAAGACTTTTCAGTCGAGTAAAGAAAAAATGTAATTGCTAGGAAAAAAGATACCGCAGTCTGTGCAAATATCGCCTCTATGAACCAGGATTTACTTTGGTGCGTTTGTTGTCTTAAGTATGGTTCTCAAAGTCGCTGTGGATGGTGGAGGTGACGGCATCAGCGGCACCGTGTCAGTTGAGCCCATCTAAGATCCGCCGCGCCTACATCGAGCGCCTGTTCAAACTTCAAATGAGCCGGCACGATGTCTGCATCGCCATACTAATCTCAACCAACCAGGCTCAAGAGTGTCGATATAGTGCTACTGAGCGCGTGGGTTATTTGGCGGGAGCGTTCGTCTACGCTCTCTGATGTTCTGGAATGTGCTCTCCTCGCTAATGAGCTAACATAACAGGAATTTCGGGCGGGTTCGTGAACAGGTGCTTCGTAACGCCCCCCAATGATGCCGCTGATACTCGACTGTGGGTAAATGCTCCCATCACAAGAAGCGACGCACCCAGGGTAACCGCCTCCTGCAGTAATGTTGCTCCCAGCGTTACAGCGCCCACGTCGATTTGGTGACGCGCCGCCTCGATCCCGTGCCAAGTCAAGCCATTCAAGAGGTCGAGATCGACACCGTCGAAATCGCTTGTGGTGAGCACCGTCACGCGTTCCGCCGAACGCAATAGATCAATCGCGCCCACAACGGCTCGAGTCGCATACAAACTGCCGTTCCAAGCTACGACCACATGATCAAGCGGTGGACGGTTCACATGCGCCGGCACCAGCAGAAGCGGATGGCCTGATTCGAACAATGCCGCATCGATTGAGTTGTCGAGCGCGCCTGACGGTTGTGGAAAGCGGAGCACTGTCATATCGGTCAGCCGCCCTCTGCGGAGGACGACCTGTTCCGGCAACCCCTCCCGGGTAGACCACTGCGCAAAGGGGACGCGAAGCTGCATATCGACCATATGGCCAGGCAAATCGTTGCTCGTCCGCCACACGTCGAACGATGCACGCGCCATCGTCTCAGCCTCGTGGGCGGACTGCTCGATCTTCCGCAGTATCGCGGGCGACGGATTGGCGATGCTCCCGATCGTGCTCGCGAGGTCGGTCAAGCTGGGCGTCACGAACACCACGTCTAGATGCGCCTCTACCCGCCTTGCGATGGCAAGAGCCATATCAAGGGTCGAGAGCGAGGTAGACCCGGCCCACCAGGGCACCAGGATTGAGCGCATCGCCATTTCAATCAGCCTTCAAACATCTGGATCGCCGCGCACCGTCGTTTCGCGCGATGGCGCTCGGCCGAATGTCGGGATTGGCGCTACATGCGTTGTCCAGTCGGTGGGTCGCTGACATCACGTTCTCCGGTTCCTGTTACCGCGGCAGCTAGAATTCGCCCTGCTCCGACCACGCTCAATCCTATCGATGCCGCTGATCGACGGCAGCTTCGGAAACTACCTATCGGTGTTGAGCCGGCATGTTCCGCCGGGAGAGGCCCCACGCGTATCTGCGTAGTTCCCGACCCTCGCGTTCCCCAATGACAAAGAGCTCTAGGAGAGGCCTGGGCCGTGTAGGCGAGATCGAACTTAACTCGGGTCGCCCGGCGAGGTCATGCGAGGGCGTGCTTGGAGACGAGAGGGACGAGGCCTTCGTGCTTCCGCCTTGTGTCTGGTCACGTCCGTTTTCGGGCCGGTCCTCTCACGCGTCCTGAATGGAGACCTTCATGAGCGTGCATACGATCGCAACCGACCGTAAGCCGAAGGTTCCCCCTGCTAGGCCCGGCGCGATCTACACTTGTCCAATGCACCCGGAGATCCGCCTGGCTGGATTGGGGAATTGCCCGATCTGCGGCATGGCGCTGGAACCCGTCGAGGTCAGTGCCGAGGCGGTTCCGAATCATGAGCTCGCCGACATGTCTCACCGGTTCTGGATCGGCTTGGTGCTGACTCTACCGGTATTTGTCCTCGAGATGGGCAGTCATCTGCCATGGCTCGGCCTGGGACATGTCGTGCCGGATCAATGGTCCGTCTGGATCCAGTTCGCCCTGTCCACGCCCGTGGTGCTGTGGGCAGGCTGGCCGTTCTTCAAGCTCGGCGCTGCATCGGTGCGGTCCGGGCACCTGAACATGTTCACCCTGATCGCACTCGGGGCGGGCGCCGCCTACGTCTACAGCCTGGTCGCAACCTTCGCCCCCGGCCTGTTCCCCGCCGGGTTTCACATGGTGGGGGGTACCGTGGCCGTCTATTACGAAGCCGCCGCGGTCATAACAGTGCTGGTCCTGCTCGGCCAAGTGCTGGAGTTACGAGCCCGCGATCAGACGGGCAACGCGATCCGCGCCCTGCTCAACCTGGCTCCCAAGACGGCCTGGCGTCTGCGTGACGGCGCGGGTGACGAGGAGATCGCGCTCGACCAGGTGCAGGTCGGAGACCGGTTGCGCGTCCGGCCAGGCGAGGGCGTGCCAGTGGACGGCACCGTGCTGGAAGGGCAGGGGGCCGTCGACGAGTCCATGGTGACAGGCGAATCGATGCCGTCGCCCAAGTCGAAGGACGACACGCTCATCGGGGGCACCGTCAACGGTACGGGGTCGCTCGTGATGCGGGCCGACATGATCGGGGCGACGGGGATGCTGTCGCGGATCGTCACGATGGTGAGCGACGCGCAGCGTAGCCGGGCCCCGATCCAAAAGCTGGCGGACACCGTCGCGGGCTACTTCGTGCCGGTGGTGCTGGCCATTGCGGTCGTGGCCTTCATTGCGTGGGCGATTTGGGGCCCGGCCCCTGCACTGGCCTACGCGCTGATCGCGGCCGTCTCGGTCGTCATCATCGCCTGTCCCTGTGCGCTGGGCCTCGCCACACCGATGTCGATCATGGTCGCGGTGGGCAAGGGTGCCGGGGCGGGCGTGCTCATCAAGTCTGCCGAGAGCCTGGAGCGGATGCAGGTGGTCGACACGCTGGTCGTCGACAAGACGGGCACGCTGACCGAGGGCAAGCCCCGCGTCACCTCCATCGTCCCGGCAGCCGGGTGGCAGGAGGAGGACGTGCTGCGGCTGGCCTCGAGCCTGGAGCGTTCGAGCGAGCACCCGCTGGCCGCGGCCGTGATGGCGGCAGCCAGGGAGAGGGGCATCGTGGTCGAGGAGGCGACCGGTTTCGCCTCGGTGACCGGGAAGGGCGTTACCGGGACGGTCGGCGGCCAGGTGGTGGCACTCGGCAATGCCAAGCTGATGGCTGAGCAGAAAGTCGACATCGGTAGCCTGTCAGCCAAGGCGGACGCGCTGCGCGGCTCCGGGGCCACGGCCCTGTTCGTGGCCCTCGACGGCCGGCCCGGTGGCGTCATTGCGATCGCGGACCCGATCAAGGCGACCACGCGGGCCGCCCTCGATAGTCTGCGCGCCGACGGCATCCACGTCATCATGCTCACGGGCGATAATCTGACGACGGCTCAGGCGGTCGCCCGGCAGCTCGGCATTGATGATGTGAAAGCGGACGTGCTGCCCGCCGACAAGAACCGGATCGTCAGGATGTTGCGGGCCGAGGGCAAGATCGTGGCCATGGCGGGTGACGGGGTGAACGACGCGCCCGCCCTGGCCGAGGCCGATGTGGGGATCGCGATGGGGACGGGCACGCAGGTCGCGATCCAGAGTGCCGGTGTGACGCTGGTGAAAGGCGACCTGGCCGGGATCGCACGTGCCAGGGCGCTCAGCCGGATGACGATGCGGAACATCTGGCAGAACCTCGCCTTCGCGTTCGCCTATAACGCGATCGGCATCCCGATCGCGGCCGGCGTGCTCTACCCGGCATTCGGCCTTCTGCTCAGCCCCGTCGTCGCGGCGCTTGCGATGTCGATGAGCTCGGTGTCCGTGATCGGAAACGCGTTGCACCTTCGGGCAGCCCGCCTCTGAACTGTTTTCCAGACGGCCGGGTGGCTGCTGCACAGCTATTGTCGGCCTGCACTGAGTATTTTCCGATTCTGCCGTCAGACGACATTTTAGTCTTCTATTAGGCCTCGTCATCTCCAGCGGAGGTCGTCATGACCCAAGTCCACTATACCATGCGGGTCGGCGATGCCGAGCCGGCCTCTTCGGCACCTGAGCTCGATCGGTCATACGAAGTCATGGCGCAGGCTGATGCTGAGCCTGGCGTCGTACCGGGGAACGGGGACGACTCAGACCTCGGCGGGCATACGCTGCTGTTCCGATCCCCCGGGGCGCAGGGACGCAGAAGTCTGTTCCGGCGCTAACGCAGTGCGGGAGAGCGGCCGCCGAACCCTGCTGGCAGGGTCATGATCGCCGGCCGCATCCTCGAGCACCGAGCGCTCGCACTGCCTTGGGACCGGACGATGGTGCGCGCGGAGCTGTTCGGCACGGAACGGCTGGAGCAGCACGCCAGAACCCTTGCCGCCGCGCAACCGGTGACTGCGGACCGCACCCGAGATGGCCGTCTGGCGAAGCGGCTGGCCGACAACGCGGCGTTCCTGCTGCTGGCCAACCGCGCCCTGGCGAAGTCTGCCGAGGACGGGCACCACGCGACCCCCGCGGCCGAGTGGCTCGCCGACAATTACCACCTGGTGGACATGCAGATCCGCGAGATCGGCATCGACCTGCCGCCCGGCTTCTATGCGCAGCTGCCCAAGCTGGCGGCCGGGCCGTTCAGCGGACTGCCAAGGGTGTTCGGGGCGATGTGGTCGTTGGTGGCCCACACGGACAGCCATATCGACCCCGAGACTCTTCGCCGCTATCTGGTCGCCTACCAGTCGGTGCAGGCCCTCACCATCGGTGAACTCTGGGCCGTGCCGATCACCCTGCGGATCGTCTTGATCGAGAACCTGCGACGCTCTGCCGAGCTGGTGGTCGACGACGCGGCGGCCCGGCAGGCGGCGGACGACCTGTCGGACCGGCTGCAGGACGTCGGCGGCAGTGCTTCGAGCCTGCCCGATGGCTTGCCGGAAGACATGAGCGTAACCGACCCGTTCGTCGTCCAGCTCGCGCACCGCCTGCGTGGCCACGACCCCAGGACAAACCCGGCGCTGGCCTGGCTCGACCGGCGCCTGGTGGCGCAGGGCACGACGGTCGAGACCGTCGTGCATGACGAGTTGCAGAAGCACGGGATCGCCAACGCCACGGTCCGCAACATCATAACCAGCCTACGGATGATCGCAGGGGCGGACTGGACAGACTCGTTCGAGCGGATCTCCTTGGTGGACAGAGTTCTAGCCGCGGCTGGGCCGTTCGCCAGCATGGATTTCAGCACGCGCAACCTCTATCGCACCGCGATCGAGGCGCTGGCGCGCGGGTCTGACTGGTCGGAACTCGATATTGCTCGGAAAGCCGTCACCGCTGCGGGCGAACATCGGGACGGCAGCGCGGGTGATCCCGGCTACTACCTGATCGGCGCTGGCCGCCGGGCGTTCGAGGCCGCGATGGAATACCGGCCGACGCTGCGCGCCGCACTGGAGCGGGGATGCCGCGGGCTGGGCATCGGCGGTTACGGCGCTGCCGTCGTGGCGCTTGCGCTGGCTTTCGTCGCCATCCCCCTTGCGCTTGCGGCGGAGGCCGGGGCGGGTGCTGTGTCGCTGGCCCTGCTCGGGGTCACCGGCTTTGTCCTGGCGTCCGACGCAGCGGTGGCGTGCGTGAACCGTCTTGCGACGACGGTGTTCGGCGCGACGGTTCTGCCCGGGCTGGAGCTTGGCGGCGGTATTCCCGCACCGCTCCGAACCCTGGTTGCCGTCCCGGTCCTCCTGACCACGGAAGCGTCGGTGACGGAGCAGGTGGCGCGATTGGAACTCCACCATCTCGCCAGCAGGGACGGCGAGGTGCATTTCGCCCTCCTATCCGACTGGACGGACAGCACGGCCGAGCACGCCGGGACAGATTCGGCCCTGCTTGCGGCTGCCGCCTCGGGCGTCGCACGGCTGAACCGCACGTATGGTCAGGCGCCTGGCGGTGACCGCTTCCTGCTGCTGCACCGGCGTCGCACCTGGAATGCGGGTGAAGCGCGTTGGATCGGTTGGGAACGGAAGCGCGGCAAGCTGCACGAGCTGAACCGGCTGCTACGCGGCGCCACCGACACGACCTTCTTGAACCCACCCGCCGTGCCGGCCGGCGTGCGCTACGTGGTCACGCTCGATGCCGACACGCGGCTGCCGCACGGCGCCGTCCGGCGGATGGTGGGCAAGATGGCGCATCCGCTCAACACGCCACGCCTCGATCCATCGCGCAGGCGCGTGGTGGAAGGTCATGCGGTCCTGCAGCCGCGGGTCACGCCGTCGTTGCCGACCGGGTGCGGCAGCACTTTGTTCCAGCGCATCTTCTCGAGCATGGACGGCATCGACCCGTATGCGGGGGCAGTCTCGGACGTGTATCAGGACATGTTCGGCGAAGGGTCCTACGCCGGCAAGGGCATCTATGACGTGGACGCATTCGACGCCGCCCTGAAGGGCCGGGTGGCGGAGTCGGCGATGCTGAGTCACGACCTTTTCGAGGGTGTGTTCGCCCGCGCCGGGCTGGCGTCCGACATCGAGGTCGTCGAGGAGTTTCCGGCCGGCTACGCGGTTGCTGCCCTGCGGCAGCACCGTTGGGCACGGGGCGACTGGCAGTTGCTTCCGTGGATCATGCCTGCCCGGAGGGGAATGGAACCCAGCAGCCTTCCGGCGATGGGTCGCTGGAAGATGCTCGACAACCTGCGGCGAACCCTTTCAGCGCCGGCCGGTGTGGTCGCCCTGCTGGCCGGCTGGGTCCTGCCACTTCCGGCGGCACTGGCCTGGACAGCCTTCGTGCTGCTGACAATCACCCTTCCGGCGCTGCTGCCGGTGCTCGGTGACCTGGTGCCCGGGGAGCGGTGGGTGACGCTGCGTTGCTACCTGACCGGGCTGGCCAACGGCCTGCGCCACGCGATCTCGCTGTCCGGGCTGGTTGTCGTGTTCCTGGCGCACCAGGCCGTGCTGATGGGGGACGCGATCGGGCGAACCGTCATCCGGGTGTACTGGACGCGCCGTCACCTGCTGCAATGGGTGACAGCGGCGCAGGCGGCAGACGGGCCAGCCCTTGGGGTTTCCGGCTACTACCGGCGCATGGCCGGCGCTCCCGCGGTCGGGGTGCTCGCCCTGGCGTATGCCGGGTGGTCGCATTCGGGCGCCTGGATGCTGGCCATGCCGTTCGCGGTCGCCTGGATCGCATCGCCGGCTGTCGCATGCTGGGCCAGCCGGGTCTCGGCGGGCAGCCGCGCCGTGCTGTTGGACGGCGACAGGCGGATGCTGCGGATGACGGCCCGACGGACCTGGCGGTTCTTCGAGACCTTCGTGACCCCTGCCGACAACATGCTGCCGCCCGACAACTTCCAGGAGGATCCGGTGCCGGTGCTGGCCCGGCGGACCTCTCCCACCAATCTCGGCCTCTATCTGCTCTCATCCGCTGCTGCGCATGACTTCGGCTGGGCCGGATTGGCGGATACGGTGGATCGTCTGGAAGCGACGCTGGCCGCCATGGGGCAGCTTCCGCGGTTCCGTGGGCATTACTTCAACTGGTATGGCACCGAGGACCTGCGCCCGCTGGAACCCCGCTACGTCTCGACGGTCGACAGCGGCAACCTGGCCGGCCACCTGATCGCACTTGCCAATGCCTGCGGGGCCTGGCGCGAGGGCGGAGCCAGACAGGTGCCTTATAGCGCCGGGCTGGCGGATGTTGCCGGCATCGCCGCCGAGGAGCTGGCGCGCCTGTCGGCCGCAGGCACGCCGTCTTCGGCGTTGCGGAACGTCGGAACCGCACTCGCCGCACTTACGGCCCGGTTGGCCCGGCCGCGTGGCGGTGATGACAGCGCCACCCTGGCCGACCTGGCCGAAGCCACGGACGAAGCAATGGCCTTGGCGACGGCGCTGGCCGCTGGTCAGCCAGAGGCCGCGGACCTGGCGCTCTGGATCGGGGTCCTGCACCAGTCGATCGCAAGCCACCGCCGGGACCAACCCGGTGCGACCACCTTGGCACCGCGGCTGCTCGCCATCGAGGCACTGGCCCGGGAGATGGCGCTGGCCATGGAGTTCGGCTTCCTCCGCAACACGGAGCGCAAGCTGCTTTCGATCGGCTTCCTGGCGGATGAAGGGGTTCTGGACGCCAACTGCTACGACCTGCTGGCATCAGAGGCGCGGCTGGCTTGTTTCGTCGCGATCGCGAAGGGCGACATTCCGGCCCGCGAGTGGTTCAGGCTTGGCCGTGCCGTGACGCCCATGGATGGGGGCGCCGTGCTGGTGTCCTGGTCGGGATCGATGTTCGAGTACCTGATGCCGTCCTTGGTGATGCGTGCGCCGGACGGCAGCCTGCTGGAGGATACCAGCAAGCTGGTGGTGCATCGCCAGATCGGCTTCGGCGCCGACCATGACGTGCCCTGGGGCGTGTCGGAGTCGGCCTACAACGTGCGGGACGTGGAATACACCTATCAGTATTCCAATTTCGGCATTCCCGGCCTGGGCCTGAAGCGCGGCCTGGACGAGGACGTCGTGATCGCTCCCTACGCCACGGCGCTGGCGGCCATGGTCGATCCCGCGGCGGCGGTCGAGAACCTGGTGCGGCTCAAGGCGGCCGGTGGGTTGGGACGGTACGGCTTCTACGAGGCGCTGGACTACACGCCGGGCCGGGTGCCAGCCGGTCAGACGGTTGCCGTCGTGCGGGCCTTCATGGCGCACCACCAGGGCATGACCATCACCGCCATTGCCGATGCCGTGCTGGACGGCATCATGCGGCAACGCTTCCACGCGGAACCCATCATCCAGGCGACGGAGCTGCTGCTGCAGGAGCGCGCGCCCCGCGACGTGGCGATCGCGCGGCCCCTCCCGACGGACGCCAAGCACTCGGCCGTGAAGGCCGCGGGGCCGCCGGGCGGGCGGCGCTACACCGGCACGAACAGACCGGAGCCCGTGACGCACCTGCTGTCCAACGGGCGTTATGCGGTGATGCTGACGGATGCGGGGGCCGGCAGCAGCCGCTGGCGGGACCTGGCCGTCACGCGCTGGCGAGAGGACCCGACATTGGATGACTGGGGGTCCTGGATCCTCCTGCGGGACGCAGGCAGCGGGAAGACCTGGTCGGCGGGGCTGCAGCCAATCGGCGCGGCGCCTGACCAGTATGAGGTGGCCTTCAGTGAGGACCGGGCGGAGTTCGCCCGCCGCGACGGCACGCTGACGACCACCATGGAAGTTCTGGTTTCGGCGGAAGAGGACGCCGAGGTCCGCCGTCTGTCGGTGACGAATGGCGGCACAACCGCGCGTACCGTCGATATCACCTCCTATGCCGAGCTTGCGCTGATCCGGGCTGCCGACGACATCGCTCACCCTGCATTCGCCAAGATGTTCGTGCAGACCGAGCGTTTGGGCGATGCCATCCTGGCAACCCGCAGGCGGCGGACGCCCACCGAGCCCGAGATCTGGGCCGCGCACCTGCTGGTGGTGGGCAACTCGGCGGTGGGCGGCATCGAGGCCGAGACCGACCGCGCACGCTTCGTGGGCCGCGGGCGAAGCCTGCGCGATGCAGCCGCCATGGACGGCGAGAGGCTGTCCAACACGAGTGGCACGGTGCTGGACGCCGTCTTCGCCCTACGCTGCCGCGTGACGGTCGCCCCCGGGGCCATGGTGCACGTCGCGTTCTGGACCATGGTGGCGGACAACCGCGACACCCTGACCGGCGTCATGGACAAGCACCGCGACACCGCCGCCTTCGACCGCGCCTCGACGCTGGCCTGGACGCAGGCACAGGTGCAACTGCGCCATCTCGGCATCCGACCCACGGATGCCGACCTGTTCCAGCGCCTCGCGGGGCACCTGGTGTTTGCCGGCCCGGCGCTGCGGGCGGGCTCGGAAGCCATACGGCGCGGCGGCGGGGCGCAGAAAGGGCTATGGGGGCAGGGCATCTCCGGCGACCTCCCGATCCTGCTGCTCCGCATCCGCGATGGTGCCGACCTCGAGGTGGCCCGGCAGGTGCTACTCGCCCACGAGTACTTCCAGCTGAAGCAGCTCGCCGTAGACCTGGTGATCGTGAACGAGCACGCGGCCTCCTACTCGCAGGACCTGCAGATCGCGCTCGAGGCGCTCGTGCGGATGCAGCCCCATACGCCGCCAACACCCGGCGCCGCGGCGCAGGGCACGATCTTCCTGCTCCGTGCCGATCTGGTCGCGGCGGAAACGATCGCTCTGCTGGCCTCGGCCGCGCGGGTGGTGCTGTCAGCCGAGCAGGGCAGCCTGTCCGAGCAGCTTCGCATCAGGAGGGTGGTTGGCGCGCCCGTCCCGCCGCCGCCGCCCGCTACCGGGCCGGACACGGCCATCCCGCCGGTGCCGCGGCTGGAGTTCTTCAACGGTTACGGTGGCTTCGCAGAGGACGGCCGGGAGTACATCGTCAAGCTCCGCCCGGGCCAGTTCACGCCGGCGCCTTGGGTCAACGTCATTGCCAACGCCGGCTTCGGCTTCCTGGTCGCGGCCGAGGGCGGCGGCTACACCTGGAGCCGCAACAGTCGCGAAAACCAGCTCACGCCCTGGTCGAACGATCCGGTGATCAACCGGTCCGGCGAAGCGTTCTATCTGCGGGATGCGGACACACAGCACCTATGGTGCCCCACCGCGTCGCCCCGCCGGGACCCGGCGGCCACCTATGTGACCCGCCACGGGCGCGGCTACTCCCGGTTCGAGCGCGTGGCCCATGGCATCGCCAGCACCCTGGTGCAGTTCGTGCCGACCGACGACCCGGTGAAGCTGTCCCGTCTGCGCCTGCACAACATGTCCGGCCGGGCCCGGAGGCTGACCGTGTCGACCTATGTGGAGTGGGTGCTCGGCACGTCCCGCATGGCCACGGCTGCCTTCGTGACAACGGAGATGGATGCTGAAACGGGCGCGATGTTCGCCTACAATCCCTGGGCCACCGCGAATGCGGGACGCGTCGCCTTCGCCGACCTGCGGGGACAGCAGACGGGCTGGACCGGCGACCGGCGAGAGTTCATCGGCCGGCACGGCTCGCTGGACTGCCCGGCCGGCGCCGCCGGTGCCGCGCCGCTGTCGGGCCGCGTTGGCGCCGGGCTGGACCCGTGTGGCGCGATGCAGGCGACGATCGATCTGCCGCCTGACGGACATGCCGAGATCGTCTTCCTGCTGGGGGAGGCGTCCAGTGCTGCCGAGGCGCGGACTCTGGTTGCCAAGTATCGTGCGGCAGACCTCGACGCCGTCCTGGCCGAGGTTCACGGGCTGTGGGAAGGCGTGCTGGGTGCGGTAGGGGTCCGGACACCGGATCGCACGATGGACATCATGCTGAACGGGTGGCTGCTTTACCAGGCGCTGTCCTGCCGGGTCTGGGCGCGCGCCGGCTTCTACCAGGCCAGCGGCGCCTACGGGTTCCGTGACCAGTTGCAGGACGGCATGGCGCTGAGCGCATCTCGTCCGGACCTGGTGCGTGAGCACCTGCTGCGGGCGGCGGGGCGGCAGTTCGTGGAGGGCGACGTGCAGCACTGGTGGCTGCCGGACTCCGGCATGGGCGTCCGCACCAGGATTTCCGACGACTGCGCCTGGCTCGCCGCCGCCGCCGCGCACTACGTCGCGGCATCCGGTGACAAGGCGGTCCTTGATGAAGCCGTCGACTTCCTAAGTGCACCGGTGCTGACGTCCGCCGAGCACGACCGGTTCTTCACCCCGGATGCCGCAGCCGAGGGCGGCACCTTGTTCGAGCATTGCGCCCGGGCGTTGGACCACAGCCTGGCCACCGGCAGCCACGGCCTGCCGCTGATGGGCACCGGTGACTGGAACGACGGCATGAGCCGCATCGGCGAGGGCGGGCGGGGCGAGAGCGTTTGGCTCGGCTGGTTCCTGCATGCGGCGCTGCTGGCCTTCGCTCCGCTGGCCGAGGCGCGGCACGACCCGCGCGCCGCCGCCTGGCGGAGCCACGCGACCGCGCTGGAAACAGCGTTGGAGGCGGCATGGGATGGCGACTGGTATCTGCGCGCCTATTACGACGATGGCACGCCGCTCGGGTCCCACGCGGATGCGGAGTGCCGGATTGACTCTATCGCACAGTCCTGGGCAGTGTTGTCGGGTGTGGCATCGCCGGAGCGTGCAGGCCGGGCGATGGCCTCACTGCAGCGGGAGCTGGTGCGGCCGGAGGACGGGCTGGTGCTGGTCTTGGCGCCGCCCTTCGACCGTACGCCCCACGATCCCGGCTACATCAAGGGCTATCCACCGGGACTGCGGGAAAATGGCGGTCAGTATACCCATGCCGCCACCTGGGCGGTGCTGGCGACGGCGGCGCTGGGCGACGGGGACCGGGCGGCGATGCTGTTCGGGCTGTTGAACCCGGTACGCCGGGCCCTGACGCAGGTGGAGGCCGATCGGTCCAAGGTGGAGCCCTACGCAGTGGTGGCGGACGTATACTCGGTGGCGCCGCATGTCGGCCGCGGCGGCTGGTCCTGGTACACGGGCTCGGCCGGATGGATGCAGCGCGCGGGGATGGAGGGGATCCTGGGCATCCGCGTCCTGGACGACCTCCTGCACCTGGACCCCTGCATCCCGCGGGACTGGCCGGGCTTCGAGGCGACGATCACGTGGCGCACCGCGCGCTACCGGATCATGGTGGCGAACCCCGGGCGCGGCAGCAAGGGCGTCGCCCGCATCCGGCTGGATGGTGCTGACCGGCCGCCGGGCCCGGTGGCGCTGGTGGATGACGGGGGCACTCACCTGGTCGAGGCGACGATGAAGGGACAGCCATGACCGTCAGCCCGCTCGCCGGCACGCTGTTGCCGTCCGCCGCCCTGGTGGACGTGCCCCGGCTGGTCACCGCCTACTTCACCATCGTTCCGGACCCGGCGGACCCGGCGCAGCGCGTGTCGTTCGGCACCTCGGGCCATCGCGGCACCTCGCTGGACGGCACGTTCAACGAGGCGCATATCCTGGCGATCAGCCAGGCAGTCTGCCGGCACCGCCAAGCAGCCGGGGTGGACGGCCCGCTATTCGTCGGTATCGACACCCACGCCCTGTCCCGTCCTGCCCTGGCCACCGCGCTGGAGGTGTTCGCCGCCAACGGAGTGGACGCCTTCATCGACGAGTATGACGGGTTCACCCCCACCCCGGTCATCTCGCACGCCATCCTGGCCTACAACCGCCGCCGCACGGCGGGGCTGGCTGACGGCGTCGTCATTACCCCGTCGCATAACCCGCCGGAGGATGGCGGCTTCAAGTACAATACGCCCGACGGCGGCCCGGCAGACGTGGAGGTGACCAGCGTCATCGAGCAGGCTGCCAACGACCTGCTGGCTTCTGGGCTGGCCGGGGTCCGGCGGATGCCGCTCAGCCGCGCGCTGGCCTCCGCTCACGTACATCGTAAGGACTTCGCCGGACCCTACGTCGCCGACCTAGATCGTGTGGTCGACATGGAGCTTATCCGGAACTCCGGCGTAAGGATCGGCATCGATCCGCTCGGCGGCGCCGGCGTCGGCTACTGGACCGTCATCATCGAGCGCTATGGCATCGCCGCCACCGTCGTCAGCGACGAGGTGGATCCCACCTTCCGCTTCATCACCGCGGACTGGGATGGGCGCATCAGGATGGACTGCTCCTCCCCCTATGCCATGACCCGGCTGGTGGGTCTGCGTGACAGCTTCGACATCGGCTTCGCCAACGACACCGATGCGGACCGGCACGGCATCGTCGCCGGGGCGGACGGGCTGATGAACCCGAACCACGTGCTGGTGGCGGCCATCGACTATCTCTACGTGAACCGGTCCAACTGGGGGCAAGCTGCCGCGGTCGGCAAGACCGTGGTCAGCAGCAGCCTGATCGACCGCGTGACGACCCGGCTGGGCCGCAACCTGGTCGAGGTGCCGGTAGGGTTCAAGTGGTTCACCAAGGGCCTGGGCGCCGGCACGCTGGGCTTTGGCGGCGAGGAGAGCGGCGGGGCCAGCTTCCTGCGGCGGGACGGCACGGCCTGGACCACGGACAAGGACGGATTGATCGTCGGCCTGCTGGCGGCGGAGATGACAGCGCGGGCCGGGGCCAACCCCGCCGCCGCCTACCGACACGTCGAGAACCAATTGGGCCGGTCCTGGTACGAGCGCACCGACACGCCGGCGACAGCAACACAGCGTGCGCAACTGAAGGCGATCACGCCTGAGGGGCTCGGGATGGCAAACCTTGCAGGGCGGCCGGTGCGGAGCACGATCACCGTGGCCTCGGGCAACGGGGCTGCGATCGGCGGGGTGAAGGTGGCGACCGAGGATGGCTGGTTCGCCGTCCGGCCCTCGGGCACCGAAGACATCCTCAAAATTTACGCCGAAAGCTTCCGCGGCGTGGCGCATCTGCGGGAGATCCAGCAGGACGCGCACGACGCCCTCGCACGAGTGTTCCACGAGCCGGCACCCACCTGCGGGGCATGATCCCAGGCACCTTGTGACCTGCCAGGACTGAGTAGTTTCCGACCCTGTGATCCCCAACCCCGGCAGCCACATCATGTGCTGTGGCGACCCTCGGTATCCCGTGGCTAATCACCGCGGGGATCGTAGATCATGGACGCCAGCGGAAGGAACGCACCATGCTGAATGCCGTATCGTCGCTCAAGGGGTTCGAGATCCAGGCCAAGGACGGCAGTCTCGGTACCGTCGATGACTTCCTGTTCGACGACAGCACCTGGAAGGTGCGCTGGCTGGTCGTCGACACCGGACGATGGCTTACGGGGCGCAAGGTCCTTGTCCATCCCTCCGCGGTGATTTCTGCCGAATACGGGGCGCGGGAGCTCAATGTGGCGCTGACGAAGGCGCAGGTGCAGGACAGCCCCGATCTCCTGCAGGACCGTCCGGTATCGCAACAGAAGCAGAGCGACCTCTATGGCTACTATGGCTGGGACCCACTCTGGGGTGGGAGTATGTTCGGCAGCGGAATGTATGGCGGTTCCCTGTACGGAGGCGGAATGGGCGCGATCGCATCGCCCCTGTCGGCGCCTGCCTACTTCGGCACTGCAGCCTTACAGGAGCCCGAGCGGCGCGAGCCCGGTCCAGACGAGGGCGACCCCCACCTGCGCAGTATCGCCGAAGTCACCGGCTACCACGTGCAGGCAACCGATGGCAGCATCGGGCATATCGAAAACTTTCTGATCGACAACGAGAGCTGGGGCATCCGCTACCTCATCGTCGACACCTCAAATTGGTGGGTCGGCCAGCGTGTGCTGATATCGCCCTATGCGGTGAAGGGTGTGGACTGGTCGGAGCGTCATGTCCGCCTCGACCTCACCCGGGACAAGATCAAGGCAAGTCCGTCCTGGAACCCATCCAACTTGGTCGACGGCGAGTTCGAGCGGCGGCTGCACAATTACTACGACTGGCCGGGCTACGGCTGGTGACAGAACAGCCGGCTTCAAGCGCCAGCCAAGCCTTATCCGGGCCTGGCCGGTAGGAGGAGGACAATGGAAACAACATCTCCCAACGTATTCGCACTGAGGAATGCGGGCCTCGATGCGTTCCTCTATGCCGATGTCGGCGCCGAGCGGAACGGGTCTCCGGTCACGATTCTGTCGATGATCGCGCGGCTCGGCGAAGACCCCTGGACCGAGGCGGCCCGGTGGGCGGCGCTGCCACGGTCCGGCGCGGTTGAAATCCTTGCTCAAAGCATCGCCAAGATGCCGCTCAAGCCGTCCACCCTCAACGAGACCCGTATGACCGCCGAACGTCTCGTCCAACTCTTGCCGGCGATGACGGCTTACAAACCTCAAGCTGGTCGGGCAACAGCACCTACATCGGCACCGAATTGGGCACCCACGACGATGCTCTACTGCGCCATAGCGATTGGAATGGCGCTTATCGGCCTCCTGACCCCCACGGCGCCACAGACGGCTGAAGCCCCCACGGTCCGGCAGGAATTCGTGGTGGCTGGCAGCGTCAGCACGGGCTTGATGCCCCTTGTTCCGGATGAGCCGCATGTCGGGCCGGCAGCACCGGGGTTGAGCCTACAAGCCAGATGAGCATCGTTGTGTGCGCCCGCGCCGTTATCGCTCTGTTTGTCACTCTAGCATTGAGGCCGGACCCCGTCTTTGCCGAGGCTGGACCTGAACTGTTCGGGCCAGGCAAGGTCTCCTGCCAGCGATTGACGCCCAGCCGGATCAACTGCTTGCTGACGTCGCTCCGGATCAGCCGGAATAGCAACAACGTGGCGACGTTCAGCCTGTCTGCACTGCCGGTGACGGAACGGGCGCTGTTCTACAAATGGTGCTCCACCAGGTTGGATGACTGCACGGTTCAGCTTCAGGGAACCAGGTTGACACCGTCGGGCAGCCGCTTGTCGGTCGTGACCTCGGTGGTTTGGACGCGACGCCGGCCGCCGATGAACCAGACTGCTGCTCGGGCCGTCGATGATTGAAGTGCCTCATGGCTGGAGCGGACAATGGACGCCGTCGGCGCGCGGGTTGACTAGTGGTCAAGGCTTCTCCTGGCAGCAGGCCAACTAATGCTGATCGAGAACAAATACGTCGTGGTTGTCGCGGTTCTTGGTTTTCTTCTCACGCTTCTTTTAACCGGCGGCAGCCTCGTGGCTGCCTTTGGCATTCTCGCGTTGGTGGCCGGCCTGGGTTGGGCCGTTCGTCGGTTCACTCCCGTCGACACTCGCTGACCGCCTGTCCATGACAGCGACACCGTCAACATCGAGGAACCCATGCGCCCGCTGATCGCCGGAAACTGGAAGATGCATGGGCTGGCTGCCCAACTTCATGAGATCGAGACCATGGCCGCATCCGTTCATGCCAGGCCACCTGCTGGGGATGTGCTGATTTGCCTGCCAGCAACCTTGATATCCCGAGCAGTACAAACCGCGGCGGGCCGACTCGCCATCGGCGGCGAGGACTGCCATGCGGAGGCTTCGGGCCCGTTCACCGGCGACATCAGCGCCGGGATGCTGAAGGACGCGGGGGCCTCTTCGGTGATCGTCGGCCACTCGGAGCGACGGCAGCATCATGGGGAAACCGATGCGATGGTGGCCGCGAAGGCCGCAGAAGCCTGGCGGTGCGGATTGTCCACCATCATCTGCGTTGGCGAGTCTCAGGTTCAGCGCCGGGATGGCGCCGCGCTGTCCGTCGTCGGCGACCAGGTGGCGGGCAGCCTGCCCGGGAACCTCGCCCGCTCCGGCTCGGCCGCGATCGCCTACGAACCGCTCTGGGCCATCGGGAGCGGGCAGGTGCCCACCTCCGACCAGATCACCGAGGTGCACCGGCACTTGCGGGCGTGCCTGCTGACGCTTGCGGGTGCCGCAGGTGCGGGGGTTCGCATCCTGTACGGCGGGTCGGTCACGGCCGACAATGCGAGCGAGGTCCTTGGGTTGCCCGAGGTGGGCGGGGTACTGATCGGCGGCGCGAGCCTGCTGGCTGCCGACTTCGACGCCGTGCTGCGATGCGTGCCGGAGCGGCAGCTCGTCTCTGCGTAGTTTCCGATCCTGTCGGCCCGATCGGGCGCTGCCTACCGTAGTGGCCTACCGTAGTTGTTGAGTTCACGGCTCTCGAAAACGAAGGGAACGGATCCCTCAGGTGCCGGGCACTTCACGGCCCAGGCGATTGACGGTGCAGAAGCGCCGGACGCGGGCACCGGCTGACTTGCAGACAAGGCGAAGGTGCCGGCGCCGCCAACGAATACTGCCGAAGTATCGCCTCTACATTGAGGGTGAGATGAATATTTGTACCAGGCATTACCGTGTTCACGATGGCGAGAAGGCCGACCTCAAAAAGCGTTCGACGTCGGTCGATCCTGTCTATGGATCCAAGTCAACCTACGAGGAAATCCTGGCGAAGCACGTCGAAACGCTGAGCGCCCTCCAGCAGATGCATTACGCACCAAACCGCCATGCCGTGCTTCTGATCTTCCAGGCGATGGATGCAGCCGGAAAGGATGGGGCGATCCGCCATGTGATGTCCGGGGTCAATCCACAGGGATGTCAGGTGTTCAGCTTCAAGCACCCGAGCGCCACCGAGCTGGAACACGACTTTCTGTGGCGCACCACCCGCGACCCCCCGGCACTGCCGGGGGCCTGCTGGCCATCGAGGACGCCATCTTCACCGGCGTGCCCGTGAACGTGACCTTGCTGTTCTCGACCGAGCACTACCAGTCGGCGTCCGATGCCTACCTTACGGGCCTGGAACGCCGGGTGGCCGCTGGCCTGTCGCCCGATGTCCGGTCCGTCGCATCGCTGTTCGTCAGCCGATGGGACCGTGCCATCCTGGAAACGGTGCCGCCCGCCCTGAGCAACACGCTGGGCTTGGCGGTCAGTCGGCAGGCCTACCGTGCCTATCGCGACGTGCTGGACAGCGACCGGTTCCAACGCCTCGCCAATCGGGGCGCGCGGGCGCAGCGGCTGCTGTTTGCCCGCACGGGCACCAAGGACAAGAACGCCTCCGACACGCTGTATATCGAGGGTCTCGCCGCGCCGAACACGGTCAACACCATGCCGGAGGACACGCTGCTGGCCTTTGCCGGCCATGGCACCGTGGCCGACGTGCTGCCGCGCGACGGCAACGGGGCCGAAGCGACGCTGGACGCCCACACCCGGGCCGGCATCGATCTGGCCGCCCTGGCGTCCCGGCTGCAGTCCGAGGGCGCCCAGGGCTTCGTCAAGTCCTGGCAAAGCCTGCTGAGCGCCATCGACGCCAAGGCCAGGGTGCTGGCGTGCTGAACGGTCAGGAGAACATTCCGGTGGCGGCCCTCGTTGGCTCTCCCGCCTGGCAGGCTCTCGGTGCCCATCATGCGGCCATGAAGGACGTGCATCTGCGTACCTTGTTCGCCGACGACCCCGGGCGGGCGGTGCGCTTCTCCGCCGAGGGCGCCGGGCTGTTCCTCGACTACTCCAAGAACCGCATCACGGACGAGACGCTTCGGCTTCTGCTGGACCTGGCCAGGGCGCGCAACGTGGCCGGGCGACGAGACGCGATGTTCGAAGGCGACACGATCAACGTCACGGAGCGCCGGGCCGTGCTGCACGTGGCGCTGCGCGCGCCCCGTGGCACCGTCATCAAGGTCGGCGGCACCGACGTGGTCCCGGCGGTTCATGCAGTGCTCGACGCCATGGCCGCCTTCGCCACGCGATTGCGCAACGGCACGCTCACCGGTCATACCGGCAAGCGCATCCGCAACGTCGTCAACATCGGCATCGGCGGCTCCTATCTCGGCCCAGAGATGGCCTATCAAGCCCTTCGTGCGTTCGGCGATCGTTCAATGACCTTCCGCTTCGTCGCCAACGTGGACGGTGCCGCGCTTGCCGAAGCCACGTACGATCTGGATGCGGCGGAGACGCTGTTCATCGTCTCGTCCAAGACCTTCACCACGCTGGAGACCATGACCAACGCGGCCGCGGCCCGGACCTGGCTGCAGCAGCGGCTCGGCCCGGATGCCCCGGTGGCGAGGCACTTCGCCGCCGTGTCCACCAACATCCAGGCCGCGACCGAGTTCGGGATCGACCCCGGCCACATCTTCGGGTTATGGGACTGGGTCGGCGGCCGCTACTCGATGGATAGCGCTATCGGCCTATCCACCATGGTGGCGATCGGGCCCGCCGGCTTCCATGCCATGCTCGACGGCTTCCACGCCATGGACGAGCATTTCCGCACTGCGCCCCCGGCCCGCAACCTGCCGATGCTGCTGGGGCTCCTGACGGTCTGGTACAACAACTTCTTCGGTGCGCAGACCCTCGGCATCATGCCCTATGCCGCGAACCTGGCGCGCTTGCCCGCCTATCTCCAGCAGCTGCAGATGGAGAGTAACGGCAAGCATGTCGCCCTGGATGGACATGCCGTCGACTATCAGACCGGCCCCATCATCTGGGGCGAACCCGGCACGGACGGCCAGCACTCCTTCTACCAGCTGCTCCACCAGGGGATGAAGCTGGTGCCCTGCGACATGATCGGATTCTGCCGGCCGCTCGGCCCCTCGGCGGAGCAGCACGACCTGCTGATGGCCAACCTGTTCGCGCAGGCCGAGGCGCTCGGTTTTGGTAAGACCGCCGAGGAGCTCACGGCAGAGGGCTCGCCGGCCTTCCAGACGCCGTTCCGCGTGACCGAGGGCAACCGGCCGACCAACGTGATCCTGGCCGAGCGTCTCGATCCTCGCACGCTCGGCAGTCTGGTGGCGCTTTACGAGCACAGCGTGTTCACCCAGGGCGCGATCTGGGCGATCGACAGCTTCGACCAGTGGGGTGTCGAGCTGGGCAAGGTTCTGGCCAGCCGCATCATCCCCGAACTTGCCCCCGGTGCCGAGCCGAAGCTAGGCCACGACGTCTCGACCAACGCGCTGATCCAGCGCTATCGCCGGCTGCGCTGATGAACGATGGCCTCTTCAAGCAGCAAGCCGGCGAGTGGGCAGCCGCGCTGGTGCAATCCGGTATGGTCATCGGCCTGGGCACCGGTTCGACGGCGATTTTCGCCATTCGCCGGGTCGCGGCCCGGCTCCGGAGTGGTGACCTCGACGGCGTCCTGGCCATCGCCACGTCGCGCAACACCGAGGCCGCCGCGCGGGCCCTCGGCATCCCCATGCTGACGGACGACATTCCGCGGGAGATCGACCTGACAATCGACGGTGCCGACGAGGTCGATCCGGCGCTGGACGTGATCAAGGGCGGCGGCGGCGCGCTGCTGCGGGAGAAGATCGTGGCGGAGGCGAGCCGCCGGGAGGTGATCGTCGTGGATGCGAGCAAGCTGTCGCCCCGGCTCGGAACCCACCGGCCCCTCCCGATGGAGGTGCTCGAGTTCGGCTGGCGCGCGCAGGTGCGCTTCCTGGAGGGCCTTGGTGCCGCGGTCACGCCTCGAACCCTCGAGGGTCGCCTGTATCAGACCGATAACGGCAACATCATACTCGACAGCCGGTTCGGCCCCATCGCCGACGCCGCGGCGCTTGCGGGCGCTCTGGACGCGCGCGCCGGGCTCGTCGGGCACGGGCTGTTCATGGGGATTGCCTCCGACGTGATCGTGGCGGGGCCGGACGGGATTCGCCATCTCCGGCGCGGCGCGACAACGCCCCCGTAATACGCAGCCTGGTCGTTGGGGGCGAAGGCAGGGCGCCAGTGGCCATCGAGGATCGCTCCGACAGTCGACGGCCGGCCCGGTTGCCCCCGGCAGATGCTACCGCATGCCGCCCCAGCTTGCCCAGTAGGGCATCAGGAACATGAGTCCGAGGAGAAGGATGATCCAGCTGAAGCCGATCCCCCCGTAGGCCATCCGGGCACCGTAGTAGCCGCGCCGATGACCGTAATAACCGCCACCGGAAAACATAAGCATGACGAAGAACAGCATAACGATGAAGAGCATGATTCACCTCCAGACTTACCGTGAGCGGCGGGAGCTGGTGGCAACAGCGCCGGAAACTACGCAGGCTTGACCGAAAGGGCAGATCGACGCCGGCCCGTCCGCCGCGCCGATGCGGCCGCCGCGTGCGTAGTTTCCGATCCTGTCAGGCCGGACGTGAGCTTGGGTAGGGTGGCGCTGCTTTCCAGGCATCCAGGTGTCGGTCTCGAATTGCCGGCTGACCGCCGGCGCCATGGGGCGAAACAGGCAAGGACCACGCACCATGGACACGACGATCGTAACGCTTGCCGCCGGGCTCCACACTGCCGCCGAGCCAGCATTGGATGGGGGCGCGCCCGACGCCGAGGAGGTCCGCCTGATCGATGCCTACTGGCGTGCGGCCAACTATCTGTCGGTCGGCCAGATATACCTCTACGACAACCCGCTGTTGCGCGAGCCTTTAAAGATGGCGCACGTGAAGCCGCTCGTCGTGGGGCACTGGGGCACGACACCGGGGCAAAACTTCATCTACGTCCACCTCAACCGTGTCATCAAACGGTATGACCTCGACATGTTCTATGTCGCCGGCCTCGGCCATGGCGGCCCGGCCATCGTCGGCAACGTGTATCTCGAAGGCACTTGGAGCGAGGTCTATCCCAACGTCACGCAGGACGAGGCCGGACTGAAGAAGCTGTTCACCCAGTTCTCCTTCCCCGGCGGCATCTCCAGCCACGTGGCGCCCACCACGCCGGGCTCCATCCACGAGGGCGGTGAACTCGGCTATTCACTCAGCCATGCGTTCGGCGCAACATTCGACAATCCCGGCCTAATCGTCGCCTGCGTCGTGGGCGACGGCGAGGCGGAGACCGGGCCGCTGGCTACGGCCTGGCAGTCCAACAAGCTGCTCAACCCCGCCACCGACGGCGCCGTGCTGCCCATCTTGCACCTCAACGGCTTCAAGATCAGCAACCCCACGATCCTGGCCCGGATCGAGCCTGACGAGCTGGATCAGTTCATCCGGGGCTGCGGCTGGACCCCGCATTTCGTGGAGGGTGACGATCCCGAGACCATGCACCGCCTGATGGCGGCCACGCTGGACAAGGTGATGGCCGAAATTCACGCGATCCAGCACGCCGCCCGGTCGGGTGGCGACACCGGGCGCCCGCGCTGGCCGATGATCGTGCTGCGCTCGCCCAAGGGCTGGACCGGACCGGAGATGGTGGACGGGCTGAAGGTGGAAGGCACCTTTCGTGCGCACCAGGTTCCGCTGCTGGTGAACGACGCACACCCCGACCATGTCGGGCAGCTCGAGAGCTGGATGCGCAGCTATCGGCCGGAGGAACTGTTCGACGCGACGGGCCGCCTGATCCCCGAGCTTGCCGCCCTGGCACCCGAGGGCGACCGGCGCATGGGAGCCAACCCGCACGCGAACGGCGGACTGCTCCTGCACGACCTACGCATGCCCGATTTCCGCGACCATGCCGTCGACGTGCCCGCCCCGGGCGCCGTGATGGGACAGGACACCATGGTGCTGGGCAACTTTTTGCGCGACGTGGCGGTGCTGAACCAACAGCAGCGCAACTTCCGTATCTTCGGCCCCGATGAGACGCTGTCAAACCTTCTCGGCGCCGTTTTCGAGGTCACGGCCCGGCAATGGGACGCCCGTGAGGTGCCGGATGACGAGTTCCTGGCGCCGGATGGCCGTGTGGTGGATTCGATGCTGAGCGAGCACCAGTGCGAAGGTTTTCTGGAAGGCTACCTGCTGACCGGCCGGCACGGGCTGTTCAACAGCTACGAGGCGTTCATCCGCATCGTGGACAGCATGTTCAGCCAGCATGCCAAGTGGCTGAAAGTGACGTCGGAGTTGCCCTGGCGGCGACCGATCGCCTCGCTCAACTACCTGCTCGCCTCGCACGTGTGGCAGCAGGACCATAACGGCTTCACACACCAGGACCCCGGCTTCCTCGACCACGTCATCAACAAGAAGGCCGACGTGGTACGCTGCTATCTGCCGCCCGATGCCAACTGCCTGCTGTCGGTGTTCGATCACTGCCTACGTAGCCGCCACTACGTGAACGTCGTCGTCGCCGGCAAGCACGCCCTGCCGCAATGGCTGACGATGGAGCAGGCGGTGATCCATTGCACCGAGGGGTTGGGGATCTGGCAATGGGCCGGCAATGATCAGAATGAGGAACCAGACGTGGTCATGGCCAGTTGCGGCGACACGCCGACGCTGGAGAGCCTGGCCGCCGTCTCGATCCTGCGCCAACACTTGCCGGACCTGAAGATCCGCGTGGTCAACGTCGTCGACCTGATGCGGCTTCAGCCCGAATGCGAGCACCCGCACGGCATGAGCGAGATCGATTACGACCAAATGTTCACCCGCGACAAGCACATCGTTTTCGCGTTCCACGGCTATCCAGGGCTGATCCACCGCCTGACCTACCGCCGGACCAACCGCAACCTCCATGTCCGCGGCTACAAGGAGGAGGGCACGATCACCACCGCCTTCGACATGCGAGTGCAGAACGACCTCGACCGCTTCCACCTGGTCATGGACGTGGTCGACCGCGTCCCCGGGTTGGGCAGCAAGGGCGCCTACCTGAAGCAGATCATGACCGACAAGCTGGTGGAGCATAAGCACTACATCGACAAGCACGGCGAGGACCTCCCCGAGATCCGCGACTGGGTCTGGGGTGCGGCCCCATGAACGCGGCGACGCTCGCGGCCACCGCGCAAAGGCTGGTTGGCTGCGGCAAGGGCCTGCTCGCGATGGATGAGAGCACGGGAACCTGCAATCGCCGCTTCGCCGCGGCGGGCATCGCGCAGACGGAAGAAGCCCGGCGTGCCTACCGGGAGCTGCTCGTCACGGCGCCGGGTCTGGGTGCCCATGTCAGCGGTGCCATCCTGTACGACGAAACTATCCGGCAGAGCGACCGCATGGGTGTCCGCTTCGTCGATCGCCTGCTCGCGGCCGGCGTGATCCCCGGGATCAAGGTGGACCTGGGCGCGAAGGACCTGGCACTGCATCCCGGCGAGAGGGTCACCGAAGGGCTGGATGGCTTGCGTGGCAGGCTGGAGGAGTATGCGCGCATGGGGGCGGGCTTTGCCAAATGGCGGGCCGTGATCGGGATTGGCGACGGCCTGCCGAGCGCCGCATGCATCGGGGCCAATGCCCATTCACTGGCCCGCTACGCTGCAATGAGCCAGGAGGCCGGCCTGGTCCCGATCGTCGAGCCCGAGGTGCTGATGGAGGGACGCCACACGCTGCGTCGCTGTAGCGAGGTGACGCATGAGGTGTTGCGCATCGTGTTCGCGGCGCTGGAGGCGCAGGGCGTCGTGCTGGAAGGGATGGTCCTAAAGCCGAACATGCTTGTGCCGGCGCTGGACTGCACCGAGCAGGGGGGGGTGAAGGCCGTGGCTGACGCGACGCTCGCCTGCATGCGACAGACGGTGCCGGCCGCCGTAGCCGGGATCGCGTTCCTGTCCGGCGGTCAATCCGCCGTTCTGGCCTCGGCGCGGTTGAACGCCATGCACCCCAGTGGTGGCCTACCACCTTCGCGGTCGCCATGGCCGCTGGTGTTCTCGTTCGGCCGCGCGCTCCAGCAGCCGGCGCTGCAGGCCTGGATGGGTCAGGACGCGAACGTTGCCGTGGCGCAGCGCGCGCTGCTTCACCGGGCAGCCTGCAACGGCGCCGCACTGCGCGGGGCCTACACGGCCTTGATGGAGCGGGAACCCGTCCTGCAAATGGCGTCGTAGCCCATGGACCCGGCGCCGACCTGCCTTTACCTGATCCGCCACGGTGAGACCGCCTGGTCGTTGTCCGGGCAGCACACCGGCCGCACCGACCTGCCGCTGACGCCATCCGGAGAGGAGCAAGCCCGTGCCCTCGAGCCCATGCTCCGGTCCATCTCTTTCGATCATGTCCTCACCAGTCCCGTGCGTCGCGCACAGAGAACCTGTGAACTGGCCGGGCTGGGCGGCTCGGCCCGGGTGGAGCCAGACCTGGCGGAGTGGGACTACGGCGACTACGAAGGCCGCACCTCCCATGACATCCGCCGGGACAGACCCGGGTGGAACGTCTTCCAGGATGGCTGTCCGGGCGGCGAGTCGGTGGCGGCTGTGGCCGGGCGCGCCGACCGGCTGAACACGCGGCTTGCTGCATTGGGCGGCGCCATCGCCCTGTTCTCGAGCGGCCAGTTCGGCTGCAGCCTGGCCGCGCGCTGGATCGGCTTGCTCATCCCGCAGGCGCAGCATCTGATGCTGGGCACGGCCTCCGTCAGCATCCTCGCCTGCAACCCCGCCCACCCCGACATCAGGGTGATCGCGCGCTGGAACCACACGGCGACCGCCCCGCTGGGCTAGAGTATCTTCGGATCGATCGGGACCACCCGTCGGATGAAGATGCTCGTTGAACGAAGGCTGTCAGAGCCCAATGCAGTGAGTGTCTGCAGACTTCGGAACCGTAGTGCCACAGGTTCGCCCGACGGAATCTTCGCGGTATTGACCTTTATCCGTGCCGCCCGGGACAGGGCTTGCGCCTGCCCCGCGATGGCGCACCATGCCCTCTGTCAGTCGCGAAGGCCGGGAGTCGTGCCGGGTGGCTCCCCGCTACTCAGAACCGTCGAAGATCCACCCGGCTTACTTTGGAGACCGGCGGGTCAGTTGCTCGCGGCGAGGGTTTTGACCCGAGATGCCCAGTAGGCGTCCACCTTCTTGCTCTCCTGGTCGAACTCGCCGCTGGCGGAGAACTGGTTGTCCCTCACCTCGGGGGCTGCGCTCATGGCATCCGTCGTCGTGTCGAGCGCGAGTAAGCTGGCATTTGGGCCGACCTTGATTGCTCCCCGCGGAATGATGATGGCGCCCTTAGCCGGTATGGAGCTTGGTAGAGCCAGCGCCAGCGCCAGGGCGCCTCGAAGCCCCCCAGACGAGCACGGGCTGATGGCGGATATCGACCTTGAGCGGAGAACGCGCGAACAGATCACAGACCGGATAGACTGCTGCGACTCTTCCGACGAAAACCAGGATGATTGCCACGGCCGCCGTCGGGATGAAAACGTGGCTAGCCTGACTGGCCTCGTGGGTGCCGATGAGGATGAAAACTAGGGAGTTCGCAAGGAAGGCTGCGTATTCCCAGAACGACACGATGTGACCGCGTCCGGACGCGGAGATCGAGCCAAGCGAACCGACGTTGCCCACCACGAGGCCAGCCGCCAAGGCCGCCAGCACACCGGACATTCCAAGGTGCTCGGCAAGCAGGAATGAACCCCAAGCCGCGATCGTCGTGAGTGCGATCTCGACCAGGTGATCGTTTGTGCGGCCGGCCACGAGAGCTCCGGTGGCCAAGCCGCCAAACATCATCCAAGGGAGCGAGGCGACGACGGTGCCCGCATCGACCTCGGCTCCGTGCGCGATCGAAGTCAGGATCGCGAAAGCGACCGCGGCGGCGCCGTCGTTGAGGAGGCTTTCCGATTCGACTAGCAAGGCAAGCCTCGGCTCGACCTTCATCTCCTTGAAGGCGGCGACGACCGAGACGGGATCGGTCGCCGCGATGAGCGCTCCAAACATCAGCGCCCCAAGCCATCCCCAACCGACGATGAAGTGCATCCCGGTCGCGATGATCATCCCGGCGAACAGGACGCCAGGACAAGCGAGCACCGCTGTGACGGCGAGGTCACTGCGGAACGGTCGCCATTTCAGCTGCAAGGCGGCGCCAAAGATCAAAGGCGGCCGCAGCACGGAGTAGATGAGGTCCGGTGCCACCGATAGATCCACGGAACCGCCGAATTTGGATTTGGGAGGTGCGGAGGCAACGAGCAGGACACATACGACGGCGGTCCATCCTCCTGCGCTGCTCCGCACACGCGCAGCCTTGGTTCCATGCGGAATGTCCGCCCCTGCCGGTTCAGGCTGATCGTTCGCGGCTTGCGGCCTCGCCGGCTGCGAGTTCGATGATCTCGGCGGTGATCTCTTCCTGCCGGACGCGACGCTGTACGGCCTGCAGGTCGGCAAGCTGGCGGTCGGTCTGGGTGTGCGCCGCCGCCATGGCCTCCATGCGCGCCTCGTTCTCGGCCGCGAAGCCGTGCAGTGCGGCATGGCAGAGTTGGGCGTGCAGGTAGTCAACTATCAGATCCTGCAGCAGGACCTCTGGCCGTAAATAAACGAGGGGTGCGGTCGCATGCGCCGAGGCAGGAAACCGTGTGAAGTCGAATGGCAACAAGGCCTGGCGCACGAGACGCACCCCATGCCCGGGATCCCACTGGCAGAAGATGACATCCAGCCGATGCACGTCACCCTGCGCGAGACGTTCGTACAAGGCCGTCGCGATCGCGGTGGCCAGCCTGGGCAGACCCGGCGAGTGGGACGGCAATACGCCCGTCCAGCCAGGCTTGATCCCCCGCTCGGCGAGGGCAACGCCACCCCTTGTTCCCGCGACGAACAGCGAAGCCGTGGCCAGGTCGGGACCGGCCGCATCCAGCACCCGTTCGCTGAAGGCGCCGGCGAAACCCTGCTCGGCGCAGAACAGCACCAGACAGGGCGGTCCGGGGTCACGAGCCTGTTGTGGCCGGCTGGTCGTCACCAGAGACAGCGCTTGGCCGATGGCTGCGCCGATCGCCGCGGCATAGCGGTCCACGGCAACCACCTGGCTGCGGGCCTGCTGCGCACGCGCGGCCGCAATGCCGCGCATGGCGTTCACCACCGCGCCCAGCTGGCGGATCCCCGCGATCCGCGCACTGACATCGGCAAGACGTTCGGTCACGCGGTCGCGGCGGGTGCTGGTGGATGCGCCGCGGTGACCTTCTCGGCATGGTGCTTCAGCACGTCGGCCAAGACCTGCGTCCCGGCGGCATCCAGGGTGCCGCCATCCTGCATCTGCTTGACGCTGGACGCGGCGCCGGTGTCGATCGCCTGGCTCAACCCGAGCCGGAAAGCCGCGATCGCCGGTCGCAACATCCCGTCCAGCAGGCCCGACTGGACCGCCATCACGAGCGCCACCTCGTCGGCCAGCCGCAGCGGGGCATGCTGTGGTTGGCCCAGGATTGCACGGATGCACACGCCGCGGGCGAGCTGCTGCTTGACCCGTGCGTCCGGCATGCCGCCGAAGCGGGTGAAGGACTCAAGTTCCAGGAATTGCGCGTAATCGAGCCGCACGGTCTTGGCCGCGTCCCGCAGTGCCACGGCCTGGGTTTTGCCGCCCACCCGGCTCACACTCGTGCCCACATCCACCGCTGGCTTCTGCCCCTGGTAGAACAGCTTGGCGTCCAACACGATCTGCCCATCGGTGATGGAGATCAGGTTCGTCGGGATATACGCGCTCAGATTGCCCGCGTCGGTCTCGGCGATCGGCAGCGCCGTCAACGAGCCGCCGCCCTTCTCCTTGGACAGCTTCGACGCGCGCTCCAGCAATCGCGCGTGCACGTAGAACACGTCGCCGGGGTAGGCCTCACGGCCCGGCGATTGCCGCGTCAGCAGCGCAATCTCCCGGTGTGTCGCGGCATGCTTGCTCAGGTCGTCGATCACGATCAACGCATGCTGGCCGCGATCCCTGAAGTACTCCGCCATCGTCATCGCGGCGAAGGGGGCAATCCACCGCAGCCCGGGCGAGCCCGCCGCCTCCGACGCCACCACGATGCAACGCCCAAACGCCCCGTACGCCTCGATCGCGTCGATCGCCCGGCGCACGGCGGAACTCTTCTGCCCGACTGCGACGTAGATGCAGACGATGTCGCTGTCTTTCTGGTTGATGATCGTGTCGATGCCGATCGTCGTCTTGCCGATCGCACGGTCGCCGATGATCAGCTCCCGTTGGCCCCGACCCAGGGCGAACAGCGTGTCGACCACGACCAGCCCTGTCTGCACCGGTTGCACGACCAGGTCGCGGTCGATGATGGACGGGGCCGCACGTTCGATCGGCTGCAGCGACTCCCCGGTGATGGGGCCCTTGTCATCGAGCGGTCGGCCGAGCGGGTCCACGACCCGCCCCAGCAATCCCGGCCCGACCGGCACCCGAACGACATCCCCGGTGCCGTAGACGGCGTCCCCGGCCGCCACGCCGTCCACGTCGTCCAGCAACACGCAGCCGATTTGGCCGCGCTCCAGAACCTGGGCGAAGCCGAACTGGCCACCGACGAAACGCAGCTTCTCGTCGAGGCGCACCCCGGGCAGCCCGGAGATCATCGCCACGCCGTCGCCGACGCTTTCCACCCTGCCGACCTGCTCGGCGTGCGAACCGAGCTTCGCCGCCGAGACGCCTGCGGATGCCTGTGCAAACCAGGCCGCCGCCGCGGCGCTACCGTCCTGGGGCACGTTGAAGGGTCTTCAGGATCTCGGCGAGATCGGCACGCCAGCTGTTGCTGAGTGCGAAGTGCGGCCCATGCAGCTCGATGCCGGCAACGAGCGCCGGGTCGTTCCTGAACGTCATGCACAAAGGGGCGCCGAATGCCGCGGCGATGGCGCTGCGGGCCTGCTCCTGCTCGGCAGGGGCCAGCGGTGCTGCCGTCAGCGCCTCGATCCCACCAGTATCGACCGCCGCTGCCTCGCGTGACGATGCCGGCATCGCCTTGATGCTCGATACGAGCCAGTCGAGAAAGGCCGTGCTCACAGCTGGACCCTGCAGCCGAGACGCCAGGCGCCCGGCGATCAGCACGGCGAGAGCGCTGGCGCGGTCCGTCCAGGCCGCCTGGTTCGCCTCGTGCTCCGCCTGCGCGGCGGCGGCGGCGGCGTCTGCATGCGCCTTGGCGTCCTTGGCTGCGGCGTCCAGCACCGCCTTGCCCGCCGTCTCCGCCGTCGCGTGCGCGGCGGCCAGGATCGCGTCGCGCTCTTTGCCGAAGCCGGCCCGGGTGGTCGCGATGTCGGCCAGCGCGGTCGCCGCCTCGGTCTGGGCTGCTTTCGCATCCGTCAGGGCCTTGTCGGCAGCGCTGCGGCGCTGCTCGATCATGGCAGCGACCGGGCGCCAGAAGAACCTCTGCAGCAGCCAGACGAGGATGATGACATTGACGGTCTGGAAACCCAGCGTCCACCAATCGAGGGTCATCGCGTCACTTCAGTAGCGGGTTGGCGAACAGTAGCAGCAGCGCGATGACCAGGCAGTAGATCGCCATCGTCTCGATCATCGCCAGCCCGACGAACAGGGTGCGGGAGATGGTGCTGGCCGACTCCGGTTGTCGGGCAATGGCGTCCATCGCGGCCGCCACGGCCCGCCCCTCCGCGAGTGCCGGGCCGATCGCGCCGGCCGAAACCGTCACGGCGGCGCAGATGATGCTGATGAAAGCGAGCCAGTTCATGGCGCGGTCCTTTGACTGGATTTGGGAGCGGCGATGGCGCTGGAGATGAACACCATGGCCAGGATGGCGAAGATGTACGCCTGCACCGCACCGATCAGCAGGTCGAGCGCCATCAGCGGGATCGGCACCAGCAGCCCGGCCAGGGACAGGACGATGCCGACCACGAACACGCCGCTCATGACGTTGCCGAACAGGCGGACGAACAGCGAGAAGGTGCGGGTGACCGCCTCGATGATGTTGAGCGGCACCATGACGATGCTGGGCGTGGCGAAGGTGGCCAGGTAGCCGCGCACCCCACCCGCACGGATGCCAAACCAGATGATGGCGATGAACACCAGCAGGGCCAGGGCCGCGTCGGTTTCCAGGCGGGCCGTCGGCGGCTGCACGCCGGGCACCAGGGACGACCAGTTGGCGACGAAGATGAATGCGAACACCGTGCCGATGAAGGCCCGGTACGGCCCTGGCTCCAGCTGCATGGTGTCGCGGATCTGGCCGTCCACGGTGTCCACGATCAGCTCGCAGACGGCCTGTGTCTTGGACGCGGTGAGCGACAGACGCCGTGTGATGGCGGCGCTGCCGATGACCAGAACCGCCATGATCGCCCAGGTCGCGACGACAGCCTCGGTGACCGGCGCAGGCCCGATATGGAACAGCGGCGTGCTGGCGAGTGGAGATATCATGGCGCCGCCGTCCTGACCCGGCGCAGCACGACGCTTCGGGCTACCAGCACGCCGGCCGCCGTCGCCAGCAGCGGGAAGGCGCCCTCGAAGCTTGCGGCGGTCAAGACTCCGCCGAGTAGGACGAATCGCGCGGCCATGCCGGCCAGCAGTGTGCGGACCCGGCCGGTCTGCTCGAACATCTGGGAATTCCACCACAGGCTGCCGAAATAGAGACAGCCGATTGCAGCGCCGACCGCGAGATGGAGCGCAACACCCAGGGGCGTCATGCGCTGCCCATCCACTTCCAGGCGGACCAGCAGCCCAGAGCGGCTCCGAGCATCAGCAACGGCGCCGTCCAGAGCAGGCCGGACTGGAACCGTCCATCGAGCCAGCGCCCGGCGCCGATGCCGGCCAACATGGGCGTGATGACGATCCAGCCGAGCACACCGATCTGACCGAGCCGGCGTGCCACGTTGGGTTCGCCGTCCCGCAGCCAGACGCGGTGGCGCGTGCCTCGCAGTCTGGCTGCGGTCACCAGGGGGTCCTCGTCCGGCGGCGTCATGACAGGCCACCGGGCTGGAGGTGGCGCACGATGCTTCGGATGGCTTGCAATTGCAGCTTGGTGCTATCAACGCGGCCCGCTCGTTCCGCCGCATCATCGGCGCCGAACCGCTCAAGGATGGCCTTGTCGAGCGTTGCGAGGTCCTCGCCTGGGATCGCCTCCCGGGTCGTGACTGCGATCTCCTGCCCGCCGGTGACGGTCAGCACGCCGCCATGAACGGCGCAGTAGTGCCGCGCCCCGGTCCGGTCCGTCCAGCTCACCACGGAGATCGTGAGGCTGGTGAGGAAGTCCGCGTGGCACGGCTGGACACCGAACGCCCCGCTTGCGTCCTCGGCCGTCACGATCCGCACCGCGTCCTCGTCGATGACGATGGCGAGCGGCGTGGTGATGCGCAGCCTCATGCGGGCGCGTCCTGCTTGGTCGCGGTCTTGGCCGTCATCGCTTCCTTCGCCCGCGCCTCCTCGAACGTGCCGACCATGTAGAGCGAGCTTTCCGCCCAGTCATCGGCCTCTCCGTCCAGGATGGCCCGGCAGCCTGCCAGCGTGTCCGCGCGGCTGACGCTGCGGCCGGGTATGCCGGTGAAGGCCTCCGTGACGCTGAAGGGTTGGCTGAGGAAGCGTTGCAGCCGCCGCGCGCGTTTCACCACGGCCCGATCGACGGGCCCGAGTTCATCGACGCCCAGCAGGGCGATGATGTCCTCGAGGTCCTTGAAGTGGGCTAGAGCACCGCGTGCCCGCTCGGCCAGGCGGTAATGCTCCTCGCCCACCACCAAGGGGTCCAGCAGGGACGACGAAGAAGCGAGCGGATCGATGGCTGGATAGAAGCCGTCGGCGGCCAATTTACGCGACAGCATGATGATGCCGTCCATGTGGGCGGAGATCGTGGTCACAGCAGGGTCGGTGAAGTCGTCGGCTGGAACGTAGACCGCCTGCACGGCGGTGACCGCGGCGCCGGCAACTGAGGCGATGCGCTCCTGCAGCTGGGCGACCTCGGTGGCCAGGGTAGGCTGGTAGCCGACGCGGGAGGGCAGGCGGCCCAGCAGGCTCGACAGCTCGCTGCCGGCTTGGACGAAGCGGAATACGTTGTCCATCAACAGCAGCACGTTCTGGTGCTTCTGGTCCCGGAAGTACTCGGCGATGGTGAGCGCCGTCAGCGGCACCCGCCAGCGTGCGCCCGGCGGCTCGTTCATCTGGCCATAAACCAGAACGGTGCGCTTCAGGACGCCCGAATCCTGCATGTCCGTCAGCAGCTCGTGTCCCTCGCGGGAGCGCTCGCCGACGCCCGCGAACACGGCCATGCCGGTGTACTTCTCGACCGTCGCGTGGATCAGCTCCATCACCAGTACCGTCTTGCCCACCCCGGCGCCGCCGAACAGCGCGGCCTTGCCGCCCTGTGCCAGTGGTGCCAAGAGGTCGATGACCTTGATCCCGGTCTCGAACACGGTGGTCGCCGAGGTCTCCTGGATCAGCGCGGGCGGGCTTGCATGGATGCCGCGGGTCGGTGTGTCGGGCGGCAAAGCCGGTCCACGGTCGCCAAGCGTGCCCAGAACGTCGAGGAGACGGCCTAGGACGGCCTCCCCGACTGGTACCGTAATCGGCTTCCCGGTAGCGCGCACGCCCGTCCCGCGGGAAAGGCCCGCAGTCGCCTGCATGGCGATGGCGCGGACCGTCCGGGTGTCCACGTGGCTGTGCACCTCTAGCACCAACGTGCCCGTGCGGTCCCACTCGATCAGCAAGGCGGTGTCGATCGGCGGCAGCACGCCCGCCGCGAAGTCGACATCCACCACGGCGCCCCGCACCGAAGCGACCAGTCCGGTGATTGGAAGCTGGTCCAAGTCAGACCTGAGTCGGTGAGTCGTGACGGAGCAAAACTGGTCCTTCCCCGTGTCTATCGAATTGACCATGCGGAACCCGAAGCACGGCTGAGCGCCGTGGGCGGCAGAGCGGCCTCGATGGGCTCATAAGGCCCGTTCACCCCGTCGGATGACAGGATCGGAAACTACGCAGGCGATCGTGCAACTCGTGTGCTCGACCTTGGTGCACGGGACGTGGGGCGGCCGTGGTTCGACCGTCTCCTCTCATCGTCACGGAAGGCGGACATACTCTGGACGCCCGAGTTCGAGCACCCGGTTCAGTGCATTGACGGCAATCGCGACCTCGGTCGCCCGACGCTGATCGGTGCGCGATCGCAGGCCAACTTGCCGGTGGCGCGGCAGTCGTGCAGCTGCCATGATCGCGCGGCGCCGTCACGGCTGCCGCCAGCCCTCCGGCCGTTCCAGGAAACCCCATGCGCAGCAAGCTCGAACACCCCGCCCTGGTGGCGGTCCTCGGCCTGACGGGGCTGCTGATCGGCGCGTTCTCCCGGGCCGAACCCGCCGGCTCGCCGACGCCAGGTGCCGGCGAGAGCCAAAACCGTCCGAAGCGAACCGGCAAACCCTCCAGCCTACCGGCCCGAAGCTGGTGGAGCGTGATCAAGGCTGTGGCGTCGCACGTCTCCTCGGACCGGCTGCTGACAGAGGCGGCGGGTGTCACCTTCTACACCCTGCTCGCCATCTTCCCCGCTCTGGCCGCGCTGATCTCGCTATACGGCCTGGTGGCCGACCCTCACGCCATTACGAAGCACCTGACCTCGCTGCAGGGCATCCTGCCCGGCGGCGGCATGGACATCCTCAAAGATCAGGTGCAGGCCCTCACGTCGGGCGAGCACAAGGCGCTCGGCTTCGGGGTTCTGTTTGGCATCGCCACCTCGCTGTGGAGCGCCAACCAGGGCACCAAGGCGCTGTTCGAGGCGCTGAACGTGGTGAATGCCTCCACGGAAACGCGTGGCTTCATCCATCGTACGCTGGTCACGTTAGCCTTTACCTTAGGCGCCCTGGCCTTCCTGGTGCTGGCGATGGGCGCCATCGTGGTGGTGCCCATGGTGTTGAACTACCTCGGCCTCACGGGAATCGGCGCCGCCATGCTGCGATATGCGCGCTGGCCGCTGCTGCTGGGCGTGGTGGGCGTGCTGCTGGCGCTGATCTACCGCTTCGGTCCCAGCCGGGAAGAGGCCACCTGGCGACTGATCAGCTGGGGCAGCGGCTTCGCGGCGGTGAGCTGGCTGCTGGGATCGGCCGGGTTCTCCTGGTACGTTGCGAACTTCGGCAGCTACAACAAGACCTATGGGTCGCTTGGTGCGGTGGTGGGGTTCATGACCTGGATCTGGATCTCGGTCATTATCATCCTGGTGGGCGGCGAGCTGAACGCCGAGCTGGAGGACCGGCTCGATCCGGATGCAGACGGGACGCGGCCCTGCTGGAACGGGCCAAGCTGAACGCCTCCGACCTCATCGTCACCGTGGCGCCTGGCCCGATGCTGGCGACGGTGTCGCTGTCGGAGTCGGTGCCGATAGAGCAGATCCCGACCGAACCGGTTCAAGGCTCGTGCACGGCTCGGGGGTGATCTGATGCAAGCTTCTGGCTGGGGTTGGAGGCCAGCGGCGATGGCGAAAACCGGTCGGAGGACCTGCGTGGCCGCGTGATCGCGGCGGTGGAGAGCGGAGCGTCGTGGCGGGCTGCGGCCGAGCGGTTCGGCATCGGCGTGGCAACCGCGATCCGCTGGGTGCGAGTGTTCAGTGCCACGGGCACGGTTTCGGCGCAG
>Ga0160427_10000246_pt1 | contig 35757 bp, 41 predicted proteins | sample SolpanmetagenomL_FD_108194 | JGI IMG/M metagenome (GOLD analysis project Ga0160427, IMG submission 108194) | Solar panel surface microbial communities from Lawrence Berkeley National Laboratory, California, USA - L | ecosystem: Engineered > Built environment > Solar panel > Unclassified ...
GCCCTGATCAACGTCCTTCCCTTCATTCATCTCAACGTCCTCTTGGGGACGTTCGCAAGGAACGCCGAATTCCTGCGCCAGCACGGCTATTCACTCATTTATGCAAGGTGCAACTCCTGAGTAAAAGAAAAACAACAACGGGCGCTAGAATAGAAGCGTGCCGATATTGCCCTCCATCCAAATCAGGTACGACGAACTCAATCTGGCGCACCTGTGTCTGATCAGCCTCCAGACACGACTGCCTGCTGGCACCCTGACTTGGAAAGACGACTTCGAACTTGATGGTAAGCGTGTCATCGTCGAGGCCCGTGGCGATCCGGAGTACGGCGTGCCTTACGGCATTGATGTGGACCTCAATGCGCTGGCGATGAATCTATTCATCGAGCAGGGATGTCCTGAACACAACACGCTCACCATCACGCCATACGCACTGATTCGCCGTTTGCGGTTGCCGGATAGTGGAGCAAGCTATCAAGCCCTGAGACAGAGTTTGCTGCGGCTGTCCGGCACCACATTTGTGATCGAGGGGTGGGTCGATCTCGATGGCGGCAGCGTAGTAGAGACCAGTTTTCGCTTAATTGAACGGGTCACCCGGCAACGCCGGGCGCTGCAAGAGGAAGTTGGACAATCTTTTTCGAGCAGCTCGACTTTGAAAATTACCCTGCCGGCTGAAATCGCTAACAACATCCGGGCCCAGCATCTCAAGCCGCTCGATCTGGACTTCATGCTCAGTCTCGACAATTCGCTTACCCGGGGCTTGTTTCGGACCCTGGACGCTGAACTCCAGACAGGGAAGAGCATTTTTGAGATCAATCTGGTGGAGTGGGGGAGACGTTGCCGGCTGATGGATCTGCGGCCGGACCGTATCCGGCGTACCCTCGACCCCGCACACCAGGAGTTGGTGGAGCGGCGGTACCTCAAATCCACCGAATACATCGGGCGGGGACAGACGCAACGGGTCCGTTACGAGGTAACGGCGCAGCGCCCGGATCATCCCCTGACCACTGAGCAGCTCACGCTGGTGGGTCGCCTCAAAAACGTCGGTGTCAGCGACGGTCAGGCCCAGCGTTTCGTGCGCGGGAACCGGGATGCCGCTACCCGGGTCGCCCTGGCTGAAGCAGTCGTGGCCGCCACCACACAGTTCAAGAAAAGCCGGGGAGCACTCGCGTGGGATGTCCTGACCGATACTGAAGGGCGCTACCAGGCTCCCCTAGGGCCTCAGAAGGCCGTTGCCGCCTTTCCCAAGCCTCGAGGTCACACTAGCGTTCATCCGGCCCTTCTAGAGCTTCCTGTGGCCTCGATCGCAACCATCCACGTCATGGCGCAAGTGTGCCTCAGCAAACCGGAGTTGCAGCGGTTGATTCAAGCGCTCGAACAAGGCCAATTGGACGTCACCGCTATCCAACGTCATCTGATGGTGGCAGTCGCCCGTTCAGAAGGGAAATCCTATCTGGAAAGCGTTCTCAAGACGCTGTAAAGATCTGCTTATCTGGCTCTGTTGAGCGAGGACAAGGAAGGCATGTCACTGGAGGGGACTGTGGCAACTGAACATTGAGATTGAGTCAGTTTTGCACACATGGAGTCAAGCCCTGATCGTAGGAAGCACCGCCTCTCGCCCGCGAACCCAGCATCAGCCATGGGCCTCTTCAACAGCACCTGCACTCCCCAGTCAGCAGTACCTGAAAGGGGTGGACCTGACATCCCTATATACAAATATTTCAAACCGAAACGACCGCGCACGCTTGTCCCAGACGGGAAAACGTGCCCAGAATTTTCTGTAGCTGTCACAACAACATTGTAAATGGTGCCCGATCTCTGCCGTTTGGCGGCATGCGTCAACCACCCCTGACCGTTACCTCTTCATCTTCCTTTTCCAGCTGCCTGGTTGCGCTCGAGACCCCACACCCGGCTGACCTGAGATAGCCTCTACCTCAGGTCACCTGGGGTGAGGTTGGCCAGTTCCAGGAGGCTGCGGCCCAGGACGGCATCCAGAGCGGCACACTGAGGCTGCGCGGTGAACGCTGGCAGGTACGTCAGCGCCTGATTCAGGTTCAACGACGCCCGCTGGTACAAGTCCTCCACCTGTGCCTCCTTTCTCACCTGCACAGCCTGCAGCGTCACCTCCTCCGTGGCTCCTTCAGTGAGCAGCGTGCCCAACCAGCGCAGCTCCGCGGCCACTGCTGGCGGCGGCAGACGGTACTCTCGCTCCTGCTGCACGGCACCGTACTCGGCGTCCTGATCAGCCGCTTCCAGCAGGCGCATCGTGCGGTAGAGCAGCAGATTGCGCAGCAGCAGCCACTCCGGACGGGGCCAGCGCCGATTCGGTTCTTTAGGCCAAGCTACTGGCCTGGTCGACACCCCCCAGGTTGCGATCTCGACCAGAATGCTGCGCGCCTTGAGAGGCTCAGGTCCGCCACTCCAGAACCACCGCGCCGCCTTGGTCTCACCGCGCCGCACCCTTCCCTGGAACACCTCCAGTCGCTTGGCCTCCCGCAGGATTTGTAACATGGCGTCCTCCGACCAATCGTTCATCTCCGGCAACGGGCCCAGATCATCGGGAGACCAGTGGCGTTGACCTGGCGTCACCGGCCATCTCAAGAGCCGCTCGGCCCACTGCTCCAGTTCGAAGTACAGCTGCGCCTCGAAGTATCTCTGGCCCGACGCGGCCGCTGTGGGCAAGTCAGCGTCGGACAGCTGCCACTGCAGGAGCCAGTGGATCCAGTACAACCTGGCCTCCCAGGTCAGGCGGAGCATCTCGTCAGGGATGTTCAACCTGATCGGCTCATCGTCCAGGGCGGCGGTATACGGCAGCGGCGTGGGGTCTTCAGCGATCAGGCTGGCTTGAACGGTTCTGATCCGCTCCACCAGGGTCAAGGGATCGTTCACCTCGGGCAGCGTGGACAATTCACCCAGCAGGCAGCACAGTTGAAACGTCGAGTTCGCGGCGGTCTGCAGGAGTTCAGGCGCACCAAGCCAGGTTCCTGGCCTGGACGATTCGAGCGTCGCCCCCAACCACACCTCGAACACCAGCGCCACGGCCAGACAGCGGACGGCCACCCCTGAACGGTTCTGGGACGCCCGCTGGACGGCTTGACACAGCCACGTCGAGAGACGAGCCTCACACCATAAGCTGAGATCCGACGACGTGCGCAACAGCTGCTGAGCGGCGTCTTCGAGGCTGACTCTATTTGGAGCGTCACCGGCGTTCCACTCCACACTTGCCGCCCGTAAAGTCTGGATCACCCAGCGGCACTCGAGCTGCTGCGTCTCAGTGAGTCTGGGCGAGGCATTCAAGACCTTGAGCATCCGCAGCGCGTGGACAATGACCCGGTCAAAGAGAGTAAACGCCCGCATCGCTGCGAGTTCCGGCAGTTCAGGCGCAGCCGTGGCCACTTCTCCGATTTCCATGCAACTGATTATAAACAGTTGCATGGAAATCAGTCGCATCCTGAGCCAAGTCTGGGGATGCTCAGCGGAGATGACTGCGCCGACGCGACCGTTGAAAGATCCCTACCTGCTGGCCCTGGGCGACCAGATCCGTCAGCGGCGACTGGCGCAAGGGTGGAGTCAGGATGAATTCGCCGCCCGTGCCGGGATGCACCGCACCCATCCCACCAAACTGGAAAACGGCCTGCTCGATCCCCGGCTCTCGACCCTGCGCCGGGTCGCCGACGTCCTGGGGATAGAGGTGAGACTGCTGCTCCCCACCAGTTCTGAAATCCCGTAAGAGAGGACCAGTGGTCGGCCGGATGAAGTCCTCCCAGCAATCCGTTATTATCCCGGCTCCCTCGATTTGTCCCATCAACTGTTGTCGATGAGCTCCTGCCTAATAACGGTGGGTGGGCAAGTCATAGATCGCTCGAGGTGTTGGGGCCAAGCCTTCGAGCTGACCTTGAACGCCGGGCTTCCCGCTGATGGTCGAGATGCCGATGTTCAATCAGCCAAGGCATGGAGCCCTTCCGTACGCCCTCCTCTACCAGGCAGTGCAGGAGCAGCTTGCCGTACGCAGGAAACGCTGCACGACTGAAACCATGGAGTGGGCCTGAACAGCCGAGGGCCGCCTGTTGGAGATCGCTCCCCTTGCACAGGAACGGCCCCGTGCAGGGACCGGCGGTGAAGGAGAGCCTATAGGGCGTGCCCCGGAGAAGAGGATGTGTGATTGATGGATCCGATCAACTCCAGTGGCCGAAAACCCTCCCGGTGCGTGGAGGTCGAGTGGGCGACATCAACGGGAGAGTTGACCCCGGCACACCCTCGCGCAAGACTGAACCATGGCCGCAACTGCCACACCCAAGCTTCCTGTGTCGCGCAAGCCCACGCCGCAGGAATTGCGACTTCGACTGGCCCGCGTGACGTACAACAGCCTGAGGACGGAGGGTTTCGAGCCCTCCTTCGATCAGATCCTGGCCTGGTAGGACGAAGCCCGAAGGGAACGTGAGTCTTCTCGCGAGTGATGGTAGGCCGTTCGCAACTGATGAGCCGCTCATCCTACACAGTAAGAAAACGCTTCATGAGCGCCCAGAGCAGGCGTATGGAGAACACGTTCCAAGATCAAGTGAATACAGCCCAATGAACGCCTTCAGCCGGGGTCAGGAGTCTCCGGAGGCCTGACCCACGAGGCGGCTTGACAGTGGCCGGATGCGTCTCGCAGAGCCGGGCAGCCTGGGCCTGACTGTACTGCCTCTTTTGAACCCCTTATTTCGTATGTCAAGGCTCTCGATTCGCGTGATCGTGGCTAACCCCACTCGCGGATACGCACATCTTGGCCCGGCACGATCCAGCAGCCCAATCGTCAGAAAAGAAGGGCGTCAAAAGCAAAAGATTTTCACCCGCTGTGCGGGTGGCGGGGACGTAGCAGTGATTTCACTGACTCCAATACCTGGCTAGCCGGCTCAAAGGATTCGCTTGACAATCTTGTAACCCATTCTTATGCACATCATTGCCCACCCTCTTCAGGCCACCCAAACTGGGTGGCCTCGCCGTTTTTCAGGAGTTGACTATGACCGTACCCGAGCATCAAGAGAGCCAGATCAGCAACAGTGACGATCCTCTCCGCAACCTCGCTCGACCCACCCACTGTCCCCTCCGCAGCATCTGGAACGCTGAGACCCGGCTGTCCACCGTTCCCATCATCTCGGATGGGCAGGTACCCACCCTGGAGCACCTTGTAGGCAAGGACTTAATCGGTCGGTGGGTGCAATGAAACTGACCCTCAACCGTGCCCAGCAACGCGTCCTCGGTCTGGTTGGTACGCCCTCGCCGTCCGATGCTGAGGTGCTGCCCGTTGCCCATTGGACTCTCAGCCCGGACGCCCTGCAGGCGTTCCGTGCCTGGCTCCTGGTGCCCGGTCACCTGCAAGGTGGACCGCTCTTCGGGATCCGGCAGGAGGAGACCCTCGACATCCGCTTTGTGGCCCGCAATGGGTATCCGCTTCAGCCCTCGGCCTGCGATCCGCTGAGTTTCGACGGCTCGTATCTGCTGGGCTTGAACGATGCACTGACGACGCAGTCTGAAGGCAGCTGCGACTGGGTGGGACAGTGGCTGATGTACCCTGACCGGCAGCTTCCGGACCTGATGACCGATCTGGCCTGGGTCGGGCGGGCGCAAGAGATTGGCCTGGTCGATGATCTCCACATCATGGTAATGGTGGGCTGGGTGGAAGGCCAGCTCACCACGCGAGCCTACGCCTACGATTATGATCTCGGCCAGGCCCGGCTGGTCACGGAGGGCGAAGCGTGAATCCCATCGAACTGGACCTGCTGCCGGGCTTTGGGCGGGCGCTGCTGACCGCGGCGCGGCTCACGGCCCAACTCTCTGAACCGGCCGTACGAACCGGTGATCCGGCCCGCAGCTTGATGATCATGGCCGCGGCGCTCTGTCACTTCAGGCTCCGGATGGTGCTGGACCCCGACGCTGAGCTCATGAGCATGCCGATCGCCCAGATTACGAATCAACTGGCGCAGTATCAGGAGGGCGGCACGGCTGCGATGCTCAGAGACCTCAGTCTGGCCCTGGCCTGTGTTCCAACTGAGCTGGGAGACGCTGATGGCTATCTCCTGTCACTGACCGTCCAGTTCAAGCGCACCAGTCGGCTGCACCTGATGCCGTCCAGGGTCCGGTCTCCGAAGCCGCTGAACCAGCGTGACACCCACTGGTTGACCTTTCTGCGGCTGGCTGGTCAGGTGGAGCGGCAGGGAGGCTTGCGTCTGGAAGCCCAAGGCAGACCCGATGTTTCGGGTCTGGGTCAGATGCTATGGACCCGGATGATTTGGGGAACGCAACGCAATCATCAGCACCACCGCCCGCTGCTGGATCAACAGTGGGCCAGTCTGGCCGGACAGGAGGCCCGCTGGGCTGAGCAGGTGCGAGGTCACCTGACGACAATATTCCGACTGCAGCGTCAACCAGACAGTGCGCAGTCCCTGAGCACCCACATCGCGCTGCTGGCACTCCTCGAACAGTACAGCGAGGCTCAGCAATGAGATAGTCGGCGTCGCCTGAACTGGTATTGAGTCCCTGGAAACTACAGGAAGCCTGGACTCCAGGCTTCCTGTATGAACCTGAGGAATGAGGAGAAGTTTGGAAAAGTTGATTCGGAACGCGAAGTACAACCAGGACCCAGAACGAAGGCATACGCTGTTTGAACCCTGTACGTTAGGCGTGGATTTTCCCTGGTTTCGCTCCGCTTCTAAGCGTAAGAAGTACCGGAGGCTCAGCAACAGGCAGACGGGCAAGATTGACTAGCCCACCGGCCTTACGACCCCACAACACCAGGAGTGGCAAACGGCCCCAGAACACCGCTCAGGATTTCAGCGTGAGCGTCCCGCTCGCCAATGTGCAGACGCGCCCACCCGCCAGCATGACCGTCGTGAAACCACCTGGGAGCCTTGTCACGCCCCCGGCAAGTGCTCACCTGGTCCCGAATGCCTCTGCCCTCCAGACCCTCCAGAACCGCTCGGATAGGGGCCAGTTTCAGGTCGTTCGGAACAGCTCAGCGTTCCCGGACCCCACTGCTGCTTCACCTGCCGAGCCCCCATCATTCGCCCGCGCCACTGAGCTGCGCTCGGCAGATCAGGGCTAAAGTCGAGGGAATCGTGATGGACGAGGGTCAGAATCTCACGTTGAAAATTGACGGTCCGTTCCTGGAGTCGCCGATGATGATTCAGGATTTCGACCCGAAATACACTGGCAATATCATCGGGTGTCTCCGTGGAAGTGAACGTCGCAGCATCAATGGCGATGACGAAGAAGACAGCTTGGTGAACAAGAGCACCGTGCGCGTCGCGCGGGTCATCATGGGTGTGATTGAGCCGCCGCGGCTCTCGTCATTGCCACCATGCACGGCCAGATTCTTGACGATGTGTTCTACACCCCGCCGCTGCCATTCCTGGTTGAGTATCGACGAGGAAACCGCTGCACTCGTCAAGTGTTCTCGCACATCTTTCGACACCGCCATCGAAACTCACAGCAAGGGCAAGTACTTGGTCCATGGTCGGTCTCGATCACGTCATTGTAGACATGCTCAACAGACACATGTCTCGCCCGGCGTCAAGATCAGGAACTGGCCTGAACTCAACCCGCTGCTGAGCTGAAAAAACGCATGAAAAACAGCTTCAAACCCGGTCAAACAGGTCCGATTTTTCGATGCAGAATGACCCGAAAAATCAGGCAGCGACAGGGCGACAACAGCAACTCCCCACCCCATACAGCCTTCTGACGAGGAGAGCAACTGCCGACATAGACACCCAAGAAGTGGGCTGGCGAAGGAGCGTTTCGAAGCTGAAAACTCAGCGGTTGCGTCGACTTGGAACAACGCCTTACTCGAGTTCACATGGGATTTTGGACGGCTGGTACAGGTGTCATTTCGACTGACCAGTCCCCAAAATTTTGTCCTCAACACCGACGTATGCATCCGCTGGATCAGTGCCCAGCAGCTCGCCTCGCGGCACCTGATCATAACCAACACGGGGACGCTTGGCACCACCGAGGAGCGGCTGAGCAGCAACCTCGACGGCCTGAAAGCGCTCGCGAAGATGCGGCGTGACGCCATGAATGCCAAGGTCAAGACTGCCCCGGTAGCAAACAAGAACGCGCCGAAATCGAGCAGAAGCCACCGCAAACAGGCCATACCCGCACCCAAATCAAAGGGCACAGCAGTCGCGCAGAAACAGCCGGTTGTACCGACTGAGCATCCAAAAGCTGCTGCAGCAGCACCTGACAGACACACCACCGAGCAGGCTGTTTTGCCCAGTCCAGCGGTGCTCAAAGCAGAGTCAAAACCCATCAACGCTGAAGACAGCCGCGCCATCTGAACCACACTTCACCGCCACGCAGACCCCCGGTCATCGGGGGTTTCTCCAGCCCGAAGAGGAGATACATGCACACCGCACCACCGATGATCAAACAGGGCTTGAATCAGCGCGTTGCCATTACGCCCGGTGAGAAGGACGCACTCGATATTCTCTACTACCAGCAGGGCGCGTGGACCCATGACGAGGCGGTCGCGGCCTTCGGGGACCAGCTTCAATTCGCGCTCGATCACAAGGTGCTGGGCACCCTGGACACGCTGATGGGCACGATGTACATCGTGCTTGGGCATGGCCGCCTCGCCACGTTCGGCACCGCCAGTCGCGCGGACAGTTTGCAGGTTCAGATCAGCAAAGGTTACCTGCGTCTGAGCCTGGCCCAACTCGGCTGGCGGGTCATCAGCGACACTGAGCCGTCCCGCCAGCTCAAAAAGTTCGACAAAACCGGCACGATGCTGCACGTCAAAGCCGATTTCGGAGAGTGCCTGTTGACGGGTCATCTTCGCAGCGGTGGGTACTCCAGACAGGCCCTGGAGTGGCTGACCACGCGCTTCAAAAGCACGGCACTCTACGAACGATTTTATGTTGTTGTGCTGACGCCCAGCCCGACACGCGGCAAGGAATACGCGGAAAAGCAACGGTCATTTCTGAAACTGGTGACGGTCTTGCCGAAAAGTACCATCAACGGCGAGGCAGCCACACGCGTCAAAGTGGTGCCTGCCAGCGCTGATCTTGAACTGGATGACGGCCCGTATCTCGGCAGCGCACATCTTGAAGATCCACGGTTTCAAACACTGCCGGACATCACCAAAAAGGTTCTGAGAATGGGCCGCAGCGACCGGATCGGTGAAGCGCGGCGAGCGCTGGAGTGCGACGCGGCGATGAGTGCAGCACAACTCAAAAGATACTTCGGCCTGAAGGTCACAGATCTTGAGGGCGTCCCGTACGTTGACACCATCATCCGTGCATCGAAAGACGCACTGGCGAACGAAATTTAAATGACGTTCCTGACCTGGACCCGCAGGGTCGCCAATGGGGATGATACGGCGCTCGCACACCGCTGCGGCACTGCTGAAATCCGGTACATGCTGGGCGTGGACAGTGACCGCGCGGTGTGGCAGGCAGAGACACGTGGAAAGCTGAGTTGCGAAAATCCTGATGCGGTGTATCTCCCTGAAGGGGGCAGACGAATTGCGATTGAGTTCGATGCAGGAAGCTACGGACCCAGAATCATCGACAAAAAGCTGAGGACCTTCAGGGAACGTGGATTCGAACAGACCATCTGGGGCGTGACAACCAGCCTGCGACAGCGCAATCTGACCCGCAAAATCGGGGCCCAGTTGCAGCGTGAAATCCTTCTGGCAACGTGGTGGGCATGAGCGAAAACGCAGCAGGATTTGTGCTGAGAAACAGCGCATCGCGCACCAGATCTGGGCACGAAAAAGCCGCTACGGGTGTCTTGGGGAATGAAGAAGGACATCGAAATACTGGCCATCCCATGCGCTTTAGGAGGTCCTGAGGAGCGAGAAAGCAACGACAATTGATTGTTTAGCAAAAACGCGGGGGCGACAATTGATCGTTTAGCAAAAAACGGTGTGGGCGACAATTGATCGTTTAGCAGAAACACGAGGTGACAATCGATCGTTCAGCAAAAAACGGTGAGGGTGACAATCGATCGTTTAACGTCTTGAAAACCGAACCTCTCCACAGACGATCTCCCCCTTCCCCCTCTTTTTCCTCCGTCGCCCTGGCCCTGGCTCCTGGGGGTGGTTTATGAGAGCGGGCGGGGGCGCTGCTTTGCCTGCTTGACCGGTGGAAGGCGCAACGGCGAACAGCTTTCACCCGCTGGGGAAACGCGGGAGATCCGGGGGGCATGATTACGCACATCAAGCCGGCCATCAACTGCGACGATCTCTTCTCCGTCAGCTCGGAATTCTGGAAGGCCAATCCGGGCGAAACGCCGCCGCTGAGTTTCACCCTGGGTCTGAGTCTGGACGGCGATCACCTGAGGCTACTGGGGCCGGGCCGCTCGGACCTGGACGCGGGCAAGCTGGCCTGGGCGAGTAACGTCGCGCGTCAGGTGGCACGCGAGCTGCGCGAGGACCGGCAGGTGCTGGTGTTGCGTGGACGCGTAACGTGGAGCGGTGAGGCGGCGAGCGTGGAGGTCAAGCGCGCGGACGTGCATGTCTGCCCGGCGCGGGTGTCGGGCGTGGAGAGAGCGGTGCGGAATGCGCCGACGAAACTGGCCGCCCGGATGCAGGAGTTGGCGGAGACGGCGTGGCGTCGCTGGGCGGCGCAGACCGGTGCGGCGTGCGGACTGACGGACGTGGTGAAGGTGCCTGAAGCCTAGGTGGAGTTTGACGATGACGATCTGCTGATGCCGGAGGACTGGACGCTGAACGTGGCGTAACGCGCTGGGGACTTGGAGCGGGGACGGAGCAGGGCCGGGCGTCTGCGCTCTTGTTGTGGCGCGCGGCACGTGCACGGAGCAGACCAGCCCCACCCGGCGTCTCGTCAATGCGGAGAGTAGAACACCAGCGAAGAAGGGATCAGAACGCGTGGGTCGCGCAGGGGTTCGCGGACGCGCATGATGAATGTTCGTTACGTCCAGAGATCCAGTGCGACTCGCGGACCTGGAATTCTGGGGGCGTGCTGTCGGTGGATGAGGTCGTGGGGGTCATGGCCGAAAAGATCCGGGAAGTGGAGCTGCTGATGGCCAGGGCCGAGGCGTACTTCCTGGGGGCGTGGGGCGCAGCGGAAGCGTGGAAGCTTGACTTTGAACTCTACATGCTCAGCAGTGACCGCGAGGTGTTCACGCAAATGCGTGATGGACTGATGGCACTGAACGTCGGGGCCTGAGGGCCCAGCGCACGGCGGGGTGCGCCGGGGGAAATCCCTGGCGCGCAGCTCAGCACAAAGACCTGTCCCCAGGAGGACGAGATGACAGCAGCGCAGCACACCAAGCAGATCAGCGCAGCACAATGCGGACCAGCGGCTGAGGTCACTGTGGTTCACCAGGTAGTGGAGGTGAAGCCGTTTGAGGCCGTTGGCGGTTCGTGCCACCTGGTGATCGGTGCGCGTCGCCTTTTTTCGGGGGCGTCAGCAGCAGGACCCGAACACCGGACCTTCACCGCCCGCGCACCACGGCGGGCGAGCAACGGATCAGCATGACCACCTTGACTCTCGAAGCGATGATGACCTTTGAACTTCCTGCCGGTCGCGTCCTGATCACCCAGGCCTCGGCCCTGGACGGCGACCGGCGCGCGGATCATCTCGGACGCCTGGCGGCGCGCCGTCACCAGCCCGGAGATTACGGCGGCCCGTAACGCGGCGTTCGAGGAGGCCAACTGGTGCGAGGAGACGGAACTGAACGTTCCCGGCCGACTCAGCGGCGAGGACGTCCGGGCGATCGGCGTGCGCACGCTCATGCTGACCTTGAGTGAATGCCCGGACATCACCGGCGTCGCCTGGGCACTCGGCGAAGCGCTCCTAGAGCGGGTCCGCAACCGGGTCCCGCGGGACGTGAGTGACCTGCTGCGGTGCATCTGGGATGCGGGGGTGAATTGAACCCAGCCGCGACCAGAAAACCGAACGATCAGCTCCGGCCGTCCGGGCGCAGAAGAGGCGCGAAGGAACACCAGAGATGAAGCACGCCACCAGGCTGTGGCGGAGGAACCAGCCGAATGAACAAAACGATGCTGAACGCACAGATGCTCATTGCCCTCGAACCGAAGTACATGCATGTCCGTAAACTGCATTCGTTGATGTACTACGTGCAGGTGCAGTCGATGCTCACGGTCAGCGTGCCTACCCATCACGGATCCTGACCGCTGCCGCCGGACCGCTCGTGCAGGAACTCGCGCAGACGCTGGCGTACCCGCGCAACCCATGGGACGTGCTGATGCGCCACCTCAACCGGCACGGACGACTCCACGAGAAACAGAACGTCCGCTGAACGGGTGCGCGGAGAAGTCCCACAGATCATCACCGCCCTGAGCAGCGGGCGGACAGCGGGCATGCACAGTCCCGCCGTGAGATGCACCTCCTCTGCGCAGCTGGCCGAGGTGGTCATGCACGGCCCTCACCTGTTCACGACCGTCTCGGCGAGCGGGCGGTGGTGCGGTTTGACGCCGCTGATGCCCGGCGCGAGATCGGCGCGGAGATGAGCCCCGAGGAGTGGAGCGAATTTGCCCGCCTCACCTATCAGGCCTGACGGCCACGAAGGAGCGCACCCATGACCCGGTCAAAGGCCTATCTCCTGACGTCCAACCCGATCGCTCAAAAGCCGCGCATGAACGAAGACAGGGACCTGCGAATCGCGCACGCGATCGGCATGGAGCACTCACCGCGGGCTCTGCTGATCGATGAGCGCATTCGTCCGTACCGCTGAAGCCCCGGCCCGGCGAAGAGCAAGGTGCATGCCCGGCTGTCCGAGTCGCGTCTCATCCTGCTGGGCATGCGGATGCGCGGCGCGTAGCATCAGGGCTGGAACAGACCGGGTCTTCGTTGAGCAGGCATCCGAATGCGGAACGCCTCTCAATGCGAAACGCCTGAGCAAGGCACGCCCAGGGAGCGTGGTGGTACCCAGGACGTCCGGTCTGTTTTTTGAAGCGGGACTTCATCGCTCCTGAACGGAAGAGGAGAAACGAATGCAGAATGAACAAGTTGGCGTCGCCGCACTGACGGCACAGGCAAACGAAGTCGATGAGGCGGCGCGCACGGATGGCGCTGGCCTGGCAACACCTGAGTGAGGCGCAACTCGCAGCCTTGGATGCGGCGTGGGACCAGGCGCACGCGGAGGATCAATCACACGGGGAAGTGCAGGCGGCGGCCGTGTGGGAACAAGTCGCTGAGCGGATCGGCGTGCACCCTGGCTCACCGGATTGGATCGACGTGTAGATCGCCTGGCATACGCGATGCTCGATGAGCGGGTGCGCGGTCAGGTTCCAGACGAGGTGGTGACGCGGTTGAGATTAATCTGGGAAGCTGGAAGCGGAACTGAGAAAATGGCGCGAGTCTCGGTTTGGGTTGAGCCCAGCGTTCATCGCAGATGGTAAACCCCTACTGCGCTGAGATTTGCGGGGACTTCCTGGCCCATTGGAGAAGGGGCATGTCTGAGGTTGGGCTGCAGGCTGCTCAGAATGGCCGCTCTGGGGGCCAGTGGCTTCGGAGATGGGAAGGGTGGGAGGCATACGCTGGCAGGCCCCTTCTTGACCCTTACAGGAGCCAGGGCGTGTGGATTAGAGGTAGGCGAGGGCATCGGGTGAGGGAGTGGCGATCGATGCGGCGGGAAGTTGGAGCTGTGGAGCTGGCACGGTGGGTGATGGTGAAACGAGTTGAATGGTGAGTTTGGAAATCTGGATGATGATAAAGCAACTCGTCAAGAATATATAGTCGAAAGTAAATGGCGCAGATAGCTAACACACAACATAAACGGCTTAATACCTAGTCATGCTGGCTTCGGCACCAACATAACCACAAACGCGGCACACCCCTTGGGACGGCTGAGGGGAACACAGGCACGGCAGGAGTTTAGTACAGGAGCAGTTTAGGGAGAACATCCTGCCGATCCACAGGTGCCCGCTGAAGGTTGAGAGCACCCAAATTGATTCCGCTGTCGAGGTCAGCTGACCACCGAGTCACCAGCACCTGACCTCCGATGAGTACCAGACATCCTCAGCGAGCATCATTTCGTCCAGGTACCCAGCAAGGCTGTGAGGCAGATTCTCCCAGTTGGCCTTCCTGGTCGCCGATGCGGATGCTCAGGCAGAATGGATGAGCTAGGAGATGAGCTGAAAGACAAAGAGATATATATTCATACGCTGATTCGGCACCGGGGACGCGGTGGGCAGCAGGGTTGGTTACGTGTACGCATCCCCCACAGCTGAGCTCGAGGAACCCCTCGCTGAACTGAGCCTGGTCACGGCATCCTCCTCGATCAGCAAACTCTTATACCACTCCGAGCTCTTTTCGCATGCGCCTGATCACCTTCTCGAACGCGTCGCGTCAGTGCCCATGCCAGTCTGCTCGGTCTTGAGGGCAACCTTCACATCATCTTCTGGTTGGATGGCAAGTAATTTCCCGAGCCTCTCGCTGTGCCCAATGACTACAAGAGCGTTAACAAGCTCTGGGAGGCTATTGAGCACGTCCGACATGCATCACAGGGCTTCACGAGATGAGGCCCTGTTGTTTCGCCAAATGCGATGATGAGGTCGCACTTTCTTGAATTTCCTGAGCGTTCAGGTGCTGCCGTTCACGTCCGCCGGGTAGAACTCGCTTCGCCGCAGCCGCTCGACTTCCCGCTCGAACTGGCCCTCGTCAATCTCCTGCACGCGGCCGTCTTCATTCCACTTGATTGCGCTGTAGTAACGGACATCCGCCACGAAGCCGCCCAGCAACGGATTGAAGGCCACTAACGCCACACCGTCGGGCCGCTCCTGCATCTTAACCGGCACGCGGCCCACCAGGTAGTACTTCGTTTCGTTTGGTTCGGGCTCAGGTGCCTGGCGGGGACTCACAGCTCCCGCGTTTCAGGCAGCTCCCAGTCTTCGAATGCCTGCCGCACAGGATAGGCTGCCGGCACCACAGGCAGCTGATGGACCGTCCAGCTCTCTGGAAGGCCGCTGAGGGCCTGCCCAAGGGCCAGGGGCAGACTCCCGTGATCACCACTTGGCGGCCCTCTGCGGCTCCAACCAGCGCAAAACCGCGTTCGGTTCGGCTCGACAGGTAGACCGCCGTGAGGTCGGCCCGCACGACCGCCTCCGGCAGATGGGCCAGCACCCGGGGAGCCCGCCGCTCCAGCACGTCGTCCGGAATGTTATGGCCGCCCGCCAGGACCCGGTTGTCTATCCGCAGACGAGTATCATCCAGGCCCGCAGTGATGAACGCCAGCCGGGTGGTGTACCCAGCCGCGCGGGCACGTTCCAGCAGCCGCAGCGGGTGGCTGGCCGCCAGGGTAACTTCCAGGATCAGGCTCTGCCGGGTCTCCAGACAGCGTTCAATTTCGTGCAGCGCTTCGCGTGAAGCCCGCAGGTTCGCTCCTGCTGTCAGGCCTTCGCCGTAACTGGCCACGATGCGGTCCGGATCGATGGAATTCAGGCCCAACGCACGTACGAAGGTACTTTTGCCGGACCCGTTAGCCCCAACAATCAGGGTCAGGGTCGGCATCAGCGGAGTGCGGGCGTGAGTTCGTGCCGGACCCGGAAGCGGTAACGCACGAAGGCGCCATCGGCGGCGTACTCTTTGATGCGCTCGACTTCGAGGCGGCGTCCGTCCGGGTACTCGACCACCTGAGCCCCCCGCTCGAGGTAAGTGATGGGCAGGCCCTCAGTGAGCAGCCGGATCACCTCGGGGCTGTAACCAGCGAGCTGCAAGCGCTGGGCTGTGTCCGGCGAGATCCCTTCGCTGCGGTACATCAACTCGGGGTTCATCACGCCGCTGTGCTGGATCTGGACAGGCTGAGTCGGTTCAGGGACGGTCACGGTTTCATCGTCTCTAGATCATTGTCCAGCAGATCCACGTACTGAATGTTTCTGGCTGACGTACCTTCCATGCCCAAGGCGGCCGGGTCTCTGAGCGAGCGCAGGTTATCAAGCTGTAGCAAGGCGGACTCCTGGAGGGGACAGTGGGCTGCGGGCAGGCGTTGGTGTGGGCATTCTTCTCCAGGACAGGGGGTGAGGTCAAACGCCACATACCAATCCGCGTAACACCAATCCCCCTCCAGCATCGGGCGGGCACAAGTTGCACGCTAGCCGCAGTGGGAACACGTCCCGCTTATGTGGAAGAGAGAGGAGGGTCCAGATCCAGCAGATCACTCGCCGTGATGTCTTCCCAGGCACACCCGCGCTCCTGCTGGGGCCGATCTGAACTGTCCAGCCAGGTCCGCAGCAGGCGAATATCCTTCTGGCCCACCTGATCGCTAGGGCGTATGGGCGGCATGAGCTGAAAGAAGCGCACGCAGGGCTCCCCATCACCGCTGCCCAGGCCGCAGTCGCGCAGCTGGATCAGCCTTCCAGGGATAACCAAGCTCCTGGCATTTCTGCACAGGAAGTCGCCATGAAACAGCTCATCTGCATCAGCGAGACACAGCAAACGACTAGAATCCCCATATGGTCAGAGCAGCTGAAATGAAACGTCCAACGCATCAGCTGACGGAATATAATGTCGCGCATCTGGGATTGATCTCTCTCCAGAATCGCCTGCCCAAAAGCGTGCAGCACGGCTGGACATCCGAGGTCGGCAACGAAACCAACGGAGCCGGAATTCAGTGTGAAACGACATATCAATCGGTGGTGCCGCACGGACTTGCCAACGATGTCTTCGCCGCGGTCGTCACAGCGGGTGTCGCGGCCCGTCAGGGCGGAGAGATGACCGTGGAGATGACCACGGCTGAGATCATCCGTCAAGGCGGAATGAGTCAATATACAGACGTTTATGCCAGTGTTCGAAGCGCTCTGGACAGCCTCAGCAACACGCGCTACCGGATCTGGAATAACTGGCGTACGCCCATGATGAATGTTGCTGATCGGCGTACAATGAACTTGATCGACGAAGTCGCCGAGCGTGTTGAAGAGCATCCCTTCAATCCCCAACAAAATCAGACGACCTATGTTATTCGCATGAACCCTAATATCGTTGAGTCGATAGATGGAACGTTAACGCTGGCAGCAAATCCTGAACTGCTCGTTTTGCTGAACAGTCCCGGTACACGGGGCCTCTACCGCTTGCTAGAAGCTTGGCGTAGAGATGCTAGAGATTTTAGTCGTGTGCATCCACGCATTATCTTATCAGCCCGCGATCTGGTAGAATCGTGCAGATTATTGGGGACAAGGCAGGAGCCAAGTCGCTTGATCAAACCGCTGCTCGACTCTGGCGGTTTATTTGAACAACTTAAGAATGCAGGTTATTTGACGAGCTACACAAGTGTTGGACGTGGCTGGGACATGCAAATTAGCATTGAATTTACTCAGACGGCGAATTTACTGAATATCGTTTCATTGAAACTGCTCATTGAAGCGGGCGTCACTGGGAAGAATGCTGAAACGTTAGCTTCACTGCATTCTCCTGAAGCAGTCGAGTGCGCGATCTGGGTTGTTGATGAGAAGATCAAGAAAAGTCGGGATGGGATTCGAAATCCTTCTGGGCTGGTTATTACTACGCTGAAGAGCAGCGAATTTTCGCTGGTCCTGGAAGCCTACCGGAAGCGGTCAAAAAAAATCGTTCCTGGAGAGGCCCTAAAGAAGAAAGGTGACGCCCTGCCCACCTTGCCCGAGATGGAACCGAGTGCCGAAGAGAAACTGAAGGCGGCCCACGCCACCCTTGTCAGTATCAGTGCCTTGAAAGGCATCAGCCCGGACCAGAGTGGAAAGCTACACAATCTGCTCGACGAGGGAAAGTTGGCACCGGCGGAAGTAAAGCGCTTGATCATGACCCCAGGTGAGGGCGTAAAAGAACTGGTATCGGGGTGGTTGAGTCGGTTCACCGGATCGTCATCCTAGCGCCATCATTTGGTTTCGACAGCGGCGACTGCACTGAGCGTGTAGTCGCCGCTTTACCGTTGAGGAGTTGTGGCGGTCGAGAGCGTGGCCCGTTGAGGAGTTGTGGCGATTGCCGTTGAGGAGTTGTGGCGGTCGAGAGCGTGGCCCGTTGAGGAGTTGTGGCGATTTTTTGTTGGAGACATACTCTTTAGAGAAAGTTGTGAGCCCGTCGTTGAGGAGTTGTGGCGATTGCCGTTGAGGAGTTGTGGCGGTCGAGAGCATGGCCCGTTGAGGAGTTGTGGCGGTACCGTTGAGGAGTTGTGGCGGTACCGTTGAGGAGTTGTGGCGGTACCGTTGAGGAGTTGTGGCGATTTTATAGAAAAACGCTGTGCAGGACGGCATCTGCAATTCCCTTTGGTGGTGCATGCAATCTTTTAATCTTTTAAAGATCTCCAAAAAGAATGCAAACAGCAAGACGCTGGGCTTGAAGATCAGCCCAGCGTGACCGGGTCGGGCACGATCCAACAACGAGTTCGGCAAAGCAGTACCGCAGGACCCGAGGATGGTCTGCAATCACCCCTCTGTCTTTAGGTCAGCTGCCCCCTGCTCCATCAAGATGTTCGGCGCAAGAAAAGCCTTTTACGGCTTTTGGAGCCCTTAAGATGACCAACTCCTCACCTTCTCGTTTGTTGGCCCCTTCCTGGCCCTTACAGGCGGAAAGACGGGCACAGGTTCGTTGGGGTGTAGACAAGCAGCGCCGCGAGGTGTCATCCTCAACTCAACCAAGGACGTTGTACCGGCAAGCTCAGATTCTTGCCCAGTGCTTGAACCCAGTGAAGTCACGAGTGACTTCAGACTGGAGCAACTAAAAACGCACCACGCTGCTCGTCGAAAGCTGCATGATGCGTCGTTTCCCGCCCGGTAACGGACGGGTTCGCTTCCCCCAAAGACTCGCAGGTCAGGTCTAAAGGGGCAGAGAACCCCCCGACCCGCGAGCAAAGGAAACATCGATGAGTGTACCCGATCAAGCGCCCGCATTTCCCATCACCTACGTTGAACTGCTGGCCCACGCCCGGAAACACGACGGCGGCAACAGGATCCACAAGATGTATGCCGCGCTCAAGCACCACCCCGACACCACTAAATGGCTCCAGGCCATGATCCCCTTCGCGTTCATCAAAGGGGCCACCACCAAAGCCGTGCCTGCCGCAACGACCCACTGGCAGGTTGAGGCACGCAAGACGATGATCGATGCTGTGTTTGCTACGGCCAAGACCCTTCGGGAACGTGACATCTTCGTTCCTGGACTGTGGAAAGGCCAAGCTCCGTCCGCAGGACATGCTCCACCCGGACGTGCACTACGGCCTCAGCAACGGCGAACTCGATCTCAACGCCCTCACGGCGCTTCAGAGCCTCACCAGCCTGAGCTACACCCTCGATGCCGAACGTATCCAACAGGATGCCGACTACGCCGAAGCCCAGAAGAACTGGGCGCACGGCGAGCACGCCCTCCAGAACGTGGATGATGACCTCAAGACGCTCGGCATTTTCGCCGACACGCCCGAAGAGGCCGCCGCGCAACTCCTGGAGATGGACGAGCCCGAACTGCTCAACTAGGTCAACAACCTGATCGCGGATCGCGACACCCACCCGGTGCGTGACTACGGCAGCTTCAAGCTCCCCGCCTGGCGTGCACCCGACCCGATCAAGGGTCGCAGCATCCACCCCAAACAGATGCCCACCGGCATCAACGCGGCCCTTCGGAACGCCACGCTCATCAGCGGCTCCTGGGACACCCTGAGCATCAACCGGCGCCTCAAGGCCCAAGCGTTTGACCGCGTGGTCGAGCTGTTCACCGCCCTGTTCAAGCGCACCACCCCCAGCGTCATCGCCGCGAACACCGACGACCTCATCGGGAAAGCCGCCGTGATGGCCGCCCGGACCCTGCGGATCAAGACCGTCGCCGTGCAACTCGCGCGCCATGAGCAGCACCACGAGCTGAGCGAACTCGTCAGCAGCGTGGTCATCCTGGGTCACGACGACCAGGCCGCCCACCTCAGCGCCTGCGCCGAGCGGCAACGCAAACCCGTCCGTGTTCTGGACAGCAGTTGGGCCAAGCACCACGGCCTGAACTGAGTGCCCCACCGGTCCGCTGACCAACGCTTCCACCCCCCTCAAGCAATCCGGCGGTGAAACGCGAATAGCGTCCCCCGGCAAGGAGCCCTCACATGGTTAAAGGTCAGTTCGTGGTCTGCATCAACAAAGAAATCCTGAGCAGTCAGGAGGAAGTCGGAAGCAGCATCGGCAACCGGAATGCTGACCCTCCGCACCCGTCATCAGCACCGCGTTGCCATCTGGCAGCACCTCGATATTCGCCTGATCGGTGAGTTGCCGCCACACTCGCTTCGGTAATTCCTTCTCTGGCCTCCCGTGAGGTCGCCCGCCCCGTTCCACCCTCAAGTCGTCCGGGGGTGAAACGCGAAGCAGCGTCCCCGGCAAGGAGTGTCCAAAAATGGAAAACACCATCAAACTCGGCCAACACACCGCTCACCGCCCCAGCAGCCCCGTCATCTCGACCTTCCTCAAAGGGAAGTTCGTCATCGCAGGCACAGGTCACCGGCCTGACAAGCTGGGGTGACCTGAGACTTGGAACCAAAACCTGCGCTAAGGAATTCAGCGCTGCCTGCGCCGCCAGGTTCGGAGTTCGGCATCGGCCAAAGTGTCGCTGATCTCGGCATAGCGCAGGGTGGTTTGAATGTGGCGGTGGCCCAGCCGCTTGCGGATGGTTCCCAGACTCACGCCCCCATTGACCAGTTCCGTCGCGTGACTGTGGCGCAACTGATGCAGGGTGCAGGCCACACCTGCGCTGGCGGCGTAGCGCTGCCAGCGCTCCTGCATGCTCTGATATCGCAGTGGCCCACCGCGCCCGTTCTTCTGCGCCTGAAACAGCGGCCCGTGTGTGTAATCCAGAGACCGCAGGTACTTCCGCAGCGCGTTCACCAAGCGGGGATCATCGAGCAGTACCGTCCGGCGCTGCGCTCCCTTGCCCAGCACGGTCAGGTGTTCATCCCCCCTGGCAAGATCAAGATCGTCCAGATGGATGTTCAGCGCCTCGCTGATCCGCAACCCGGTCTCGAAGACTAGCCGGAACAGCAGGGTGTCCCGCGTTTGCCGCGCAGGAATGACAGCAAAGATGCGCTTGATGTCGTCCCGACGCAGACCGCGCGGATGTGGCGGCGGAATTTTGGGACGTTCGAGATGGCGGGTGGGGTCAAGGTCTGGCCTGCCATGCTGTCGACTCCAGCGACAGAACCGCTCAATGGCGGTCTGCTTGCGATTCTGTGTAGAGGCAGCCCACGAGTGGGCTGCGAAGTAGGCCTCCAAAGCCCCCCCATCCAGCTCTCTGCCGCTGTCCTGCAACCAGCGCTGGAGGTGGGTCAGGTCTGCCTGGTAGGCCCGGACGGTGGCCGGGCTGCGGTTCAGCCCTTCAAGGAACTGATCGGCGGCAGTTTGAACGTCACTGGAATTCATACCTGTGATAAGTGTAAATCCAGACCTGCATTCCAGGAAGAGTTGCTGCCGTCAAATCCGCTGGCGGTCCTCCAGAATCCTGTGATAAGGAGAATTACAGCAGGAAAACACTGAGCAGGCGAGAATTGTTGAATCGAGTCCAGCTTTACAAGTCGTCATACGTCATGTCTTGACAGATGACCCATAGTATGGTTCACTCTTTTTAACGTTCAAAACTTTTGAGGGAGAGTTGCCCCCACCTTGTTCCACATCCCTTACTTCAGGAGAACCCATGTCGCAGGTCACGCTCAAGGATGTCGCTGTTCACGCAGGCGTGTCGCACCAGACGGTGTCGAACGTTCTCAATGATCATCCCCACATCCGGCCCTTGATGCGCGAGCGGGTGCTGGCGGCCATCGCGGCGCTGGATTACCACCCCAATCAGGCGGCCAAAGCGTTGCGCGAGGCGCGGATTACCACGTTGTGCTGCGTGTTCCACAATCACGACGCTGAGCAGATCGGCGATCCGTACCGCAACATGATCCAGTCGGCCTTCGTGGCCGAGGCAAACGCGCATGGCTACAGCATCAGTATTGCCTTCCTGCACAGCAATCAGCCGGAAACTTTCGCAGGTCTGCGCCAGCGCTACCGGCAACAACAATTTGGCGGAGCTGTCGTGGTGGGCGGCAATCTGAGTGCCGCGGAGTGGCAAGAAATTCAGAGCTGGGGCCTGAAGGGTGTGCTGTTCGATACTTGCATGGAAGCGGTGGACGCCGATACGGTGGGGAATAGCAGCGTCTGCGCCGACTACTGCGCAGGGATGGGCGAACTGGTGGCCCACCACGTCTCGCGGGGCCGACGGGAACTGGCGTTGATCATTCCGCAGGACGACTCCAACAGCACTGCCATTGACCGGCGCAAGCAGTTTCTGGACTCAGTTCGTCAGCACGGCGTTCGTGGCCGGCTCATGCATGGCGACTGGTCATTTGAGGCGGGCAAGGCGGCGGCCCAGGAAATTCTTCAGGGCAGGCAGCGGCCCGACGCGATCCTAGGCGGCAATGACCGCATGGCCGCCGGGGCCTTGCGAGCCGCGCATGAACTGGGGCTGAGCATTCCCGGCGATGTGGCGATCAGCGGCTTCGATGACTTTGACTTTACGCAGTACACCACGCCCCCCCTGACCACCGTACAGGTGCCTCATGGATTGATGGCGAGAGAGGCCGTTCGCCTCTTACTGCGCCTGATCGAGACAGGCGAGGAGCAGCCGCGCAAGGTCTTTCCCACCACATTGATTGTCCGCGATTCTAGCTGAGGCCGCCTGTCATTCGCCGGCCCTTCCTTCTTCCCATTTTTTTTAACGTTCAAAAGGAGCTGCCATGACCACCCAGACCTCCAGCATCCCGCTCACCGCCCTCAGGCGCAAGAAGCCCAACAGTCAGGCCTGGATCGGCTACCTGTTTATCTTGCCTGCCATCATCGGCTTCGTGGTGTTCTACCTCTACCCGGCGCTGCACGGCCTCCAGATCAGCTTCACCGACTGGAACCTCTTGAGCGACCCCAAGAGCGTCGGGCTGGCCAACTACAACGAGGCCCTCCACGATCCCAAGTTCTGGTCGGCGCTGTGGATCACCGTCAAGTACGTGCTGTGGAACCTCCCGCTGCAAACCCTGCTCTCGATCTTGCTGGCCGTGGCGATGGACCGCCTGGTCAAGAGCATGTTCATCAAGGGCCTGATCATCCTGCCGTACCTGCTCTCCAGCGTGCTGGTCGCCATGATCTTTTTGTGGATGCTCGACCCGCTGCTGGGCATCATCAACCAGTGGCTCGACGCCACCCCCATCGGCAAGCAAGCGTTCTTCACCTCCACCGATCAGGCCATTCCCACCATCGCGCTAATCAATATCTGGAAGCACATGGGCTTTAACGCGCTGCTGTTCTACGCCGGAATCCAGGCCATTCCGCGCACCGTCTACGAAGCGGCGTCGATCGACGGAGCAACCGAGTGGACCGTGTTCTGGAGAATTACGCTGCCGCTGCTGCGCCCGGTGTCGGTGTTCGTGCTGGTGACTTCCCTGATCGGCTCGTTTCAGATCTTCGACACAGTGGCCGTGACCACCCAGGGCGGCCCGGTGGACTCCACCAAGGTGCTGGTCTACTACATCTACCAAAACGCCTTCTCCTTCTTCCGGATGGGGTACGCCACCGCCATGAGCATGCTGCTCTTCGGCCTGCTGGTCGTCTTCACCTTGCTGCAACTGCGCTTTTTGCGGGCCAACGAATCCGATCTGGACTGAAGCTGAACTTCGCCGCCCGCCCTGACTTCAGCTTCACAGGAGACGCTATGACCACCGTACCTTCCTCCAGCCACGTTCCCATCCGCCGCAAGCCCTTTTCACCTGGCCGCGCCCTGGCCTGGGCCGGACTGATCCTGATCATCTTCGTCTCCGTGTTTCCGATCTTCATCGTCCTGAAAACGGCACTGACCAGCAGCAGACAGCTTTATGCCGAGGCCGCCTCGCTGTGGCCCTCTCAGCCGACGCTGATCAACTTTGAGCGGGTGCTGGGCTTGGTCACGCCCGAACAAGCCCAGGCGGCGGGCGGGTCGGGCAGCTCGGTCAGCTTTCTGACCTCCACCAAAAACAGCGTCGTCTTTACCGCCCTGATCGTAGTGTTCCAGACGCTCTTCTCGTCGATGGCCGCCTACGCCTTCGCGCGGCTCAAGTTCCCCGGACGCGATGCCATTTTTACCGCCTTCCTGATCTCGTTGATGATTCCCGGCATCGTGCTGTCTATCCCCAACTTCATCACCATCAAGAATCTGGGCTGGCTCAACTCGATGCCCGGCATGGTGGCCCCGTTCTTCCTGATGTCGCCCTTTGCAGTCTTCTTCCTGCGCCAGTTCTTTTTGTCGCTGCCCAAGGAAACCGAAGAAGCCGCCTTCCTGGACGGCGCAAGTCCCTTCACCATCTTCTGGCGCATCACCCTACCGATGAGTCAGGGACCGATCGTTACCCTGGCGATTCTGACCACCATCGGCATGTGGAACGAGTTTTTCTGGCCGTTTCTGATCGCCAAGGACGAGGCGTCATACACCCTGCCCGTCGCCCTGCAAGTCTTCAAAACCCAGACGCCCCAGGGCACCCCCGACTGGACCGGTCTGATGGCCGGAACGTTTATCGCCATCATCCCGGTCTTTGTGCTGCTGATTGCGATGGGCCGCCGCGTGGTGGAGTCGCTGGCCTTCAGCGGCACCAAGTGAGGACTGCGGTGACGTAGTCCCCCCTTTCTCCTACCTTCTTCCTTCGCCCTGCGGCCCTCCGCTTCTTACCCAAGGAGAACCACCATGAAAAAGACCCTGATGTTGACCGCTGCCCTTTCCCTTCTGGCTGGCCCGCTCGCCAGCGGCGCTCAGGCCGCCACCACCTTGCAGTACTGGCTGTGGGACAGCAACCAGCAACCCGCCTACCAGCAGTGCGCCGCCGCCTTCACCAAGGCCAACCCCGATATCAGCATCAAGATCAGCCAGAAAGGCTGGGGCGATTACTGGACGGCCATCACCACCGGCTTCGTCTCGGGCACCGCGCCGGACGTGTTCACCGATCACCTGGCCTACTTTCCAGACTTTGCCAGCAACAACCAGCTCGTTGACCTGGCTCCCCTGATCGCCAAGGACAAGATCACCACCAAGTACTACCCCGGCCTCAAGGAACTGTGGGCCAAAGACGGCAAGCAGTACGGTCTGCCCAAGGACTGGGACACCGTGGGCATTTTTTACAACACCGACATGCTGGCCAAAGCAGGCCTGAAACCCACTGACCTGGCCAACCTGACCTGGAACCCGAAGGACGGCGGCACCTGGCAGTCCACCATCGCCAAGCTGACCAAAGACAAGAGCGGCAACAACGGCCTGTCGGCCAAGTTTGACAAGAAGAAAGTGGATCAGTACGGTTACGAAACCAGCTACGGCGCGGGCTTCAACGGTCAGACCGAATGGTCTTTCTACGCCGCCACCACCGGCTGGAAGTATAACAACGGGCTGTTCGGCGACAAGTTTTACTACGACGATCCGCGCCTCGCCCAGACGATTCAGTGGCTGGCTGACCTCAATCTCAAGTACGGCCTGATTCCCAGCTTCCAGGACGTGTCGGCCAGCGGCGGTGACGCGCTCTTCCGGGCGGGCAAGGTCGCCATGGTCACCAGCGGCTCGTGGCTGATCAACGACTACACCGCGACTCTGCCCTTCAAAGTCGGCATCGCGCCACTGCCCAAGGGCGTCAACGGCAAGCGCATGAGTATGTTTAACGGCTTGGCCGACAGCATCTGGGTCGGCAGCAAGAACCAAGACGCGGCCTGGAAGTGGGTCAAGTACATGGCCTCGCCTTCCTGCCAGAATGTCATCGGCAAGAGCGGCGCGGTCTTTCCGGCCATTCCCGCCGCCGCCACCATGTCCATCGCCGCCCACAAGGCCAAGGGAGTGGATGCCACCCCCTTTATCAATCAGGCCAAAGCGCCAGGCGGCACCTTCTTCTTCCCGATTTCCGACAACACTGCCAAGATCAATGACATTATGAGCAGCGCCATGCAGAGCGTGTTCCTCGGTAAGTCTAAAGCGGCGGACTCGCTCAAAGACGCCAATGCCAAAGTCAACGCGCTGTTCAAGTAAGCTCTCTCCTGGGCCGGGCGCGTGTGTGACCGTGTTTGGTCTTCTCTCCGGCAGCCGTGTTGAACGTTCAAAAACGTCTCCCCATTCAAACATTTCAGAGGTCCCTTATGACGAACCCAAAAATTGCCATGATCGGCGCAGGCAGCACCGTCTTCGCCAAGAACCTGCTGGGCGACATCCTCAGCTTCCCCGAACTCGGTGGGGCCGATATCCGACTCTTTGACATCAACCAGGAACGCTTGGACGTGACCGAGCAGGTGGCCGGGCGCGTGGCTAAAGCAGTCGGCGCAAGCCCCAGAGTTACTGCCACAACGGACCGCGAACGCGCTCTGGACGGAGCCGATTTTGTCATCAACATGATCCAGGTGGGCGGCTACAAGCCTGCCACTGTGACCGACTTTAACATTCCCAAACAGTATGGATTGAGGCAGACCATCGCCGACACGCTGGGCATCGGCGGCATCATGCGTGCGCTGCGAACCGTCCCCGTGCTGCTCGACATGAGCCGTGACATGGAGCGCCTGTGCCCGGACACCCTGCACATGAATTACGTCAACCCGATGGCCATGAACGTCTGGGGCCTGGCCCGGCAGACGCCGATTAAAACGGTGGGCCTGTGTCATAGCGTTCAGCACACCGCCGAGGAACTGGCCAACGATCTGGGCATCCCCGTGGAGGAAATCGACTATCTGGCCGCCGGGATCAATCACATGGCCTTCTACCTGAAATTTGAACACCACGGCGAGAATCTGTATCCGCGCCTGATGGAACTGGCGAATTCAGGCAAAATGCCGGAGTGGAACCGGGTGCGCTACGAGATGCTGCGCCGCCTGGGCTACTTCGTGACCGAGAGCAGCGAACACTTTGCCGAGTACGTGCCGTACTTCATCAAGCGGGGCCGCGAGGACCTGATCGAGAAATTCAACGTGCCGCTGGACGAGTACCCGCGCCGCTGTGAAGCGCAGCTGGGCGGCTGGGAAGACCTCCGCACCACCCTGCAAGACCCGGACGCCCCGCTGGAGGTCAGGCGCAGCGTGGAATACGGCTCGCTGATCATTCACAGCATGGTCACGGGACAGCCGCGCGTGGTGTACGGCAACGTGATGAATAGCCCGGCGCTAGGCGCGGGCAAACTGATCAGCAACCTGCCCGACGAGTGCTGCGTGGAGGTGCCGTGCCTGGTGGACCGCCAAGGCTTGCAGCCGACCCGCATCGGGCATATCCCGCCGCAACTCGCGGCGCTGATGCAGACCAATATCAACGTGCAGGCGCTGACAGTGGAGGCGCTGGTCACGGGGAACCGCGAACACATCTACCACGCCGCCATGCTGGACCCCCATACGGCAGCCGAGCTGGACTTGAATCAGATCTGGTCACTGACAGATGATTTGCTCAAGCAGCACGGCGATTTCGTGCCGCAGGAATTGCAGGCGGCAGACTGATCAGTGGCAACGGATTGATGGAAGTGGCGAGACGGGGAAAAGCACTGGCTTTTGCCCACTCCCGCTTCTTCCATGCTTCCCCAAAGGAATCCTATGCCTGACCTTACCGCTGCCCACCCGGTCTACCAGCAGGAGTTCACCAAGCCTGATGGCCGCCCGCTGACCCTATACGGCCTCCGCCCCATCGAGGTGACCTCCGAGATTCCCAGCCCCAGCCCGGAGGCGGTGGACGCCCGCCCGGTGATGCGCTGGCACCCCCTACGCGGCGAGTGGGTCATGTACGCCGCACACCGGATGGGCCGTACCTTTCTGCCGCCCCCCGAATACAATCCCCTCGCGCCCACCTCGGACCCCGCCCACCCCACTGAACTCCCGCGCGGCAACTACGATCTGGCCGTATTTGCCAACCGCTTTCCCAGCCTGACCCTGAACGCTCCCAAACCTCCGCCCGGCACGGCCCACACACGGGCAGGCACGGGGGCATGTGAAGTCGTCGTTTTCAGCCAGAACGCCGATGGTCGCCTGTCGGATCTGAGTGACGCTCGAATGAGCCTGCTCCTCTCCGTCTGGGCGGATAGAACCTCTCGTTTCGCGGCTGGTGGAATCATCAAGAGTGTGCTGGCCTTCGAGAACCGGGGCATGGAAGTCGGCGTGACCCTGCAACACCCGCACGGCCAGATTTACGCCTATGACCACCTTCCACCCGTGGCAACCCGAATGCTGGAGATGGCGCAGCAACATCACACGGAGTCGGGGAATGCCTGGATCACGGATTTTGTGGCCGTCGAACGAGATGCGGGAGAGCGCATAGTCCATGACGAGGGCGCGGCGCTGAGCATCGTGCCACCCTTCGCGCGCTACACCTATGAGACTTGGATTCTCCCCACGCGCCCGGTCAGCCTGCTCTCCGAATTGAACGATGAGGAGCGTGACGCCTTCGGCCGTGTATTGAAAGACGCCCTATTGCGCTTGGACGCCCTGTTCGGCGTGCGGATGCCGTACCTGCTGACCGTGCATCAAGCGCCGCTTGATGCGGCCCACCCCGAATTTCCATTGCACATCGAACTGTATCCGTACCTGCGGGCACCGGGCCGCATGAAATACCTGGCCGGCACCGAACAGGGCGCGGGAGAGTTCGCCAACGACAAGTTCCCCGAAGTGGCAGCGGCGGAACTGCGGGCGGTGAGTCTTGAAAACGTTTAAGGACGTATTTGGGGACACGCCAGAAGTGATGGCCTCCGCACCGGGCCGCGTAAACCTGCTGGGCGAACACACCGATTACCAGGGCGGCTTCGTGCTGCCCACCGCCATTCCACAGCGGGCGACGGTAGGCCTGGGCAGGAATGGAACACCCAGTCACGTGCTGTACAGCGCCAATCTGGAGAAGACCCTGCGCGTCCCGGTGGGCGAGGTGGGCACCGAGTTCGCGCCCTACCTGACTGGCTGCCTGAAGCTGAGCGGCGTGATGGAGGGGCTGAATGTACATATTACCAGCGAGGTGCCCAGCGGCGGCCTGAGCAGCAGCGCGGCGCTGGAAGTCGCAACCCTGCGGGCGCTGCGGGAACTTTACAGCCTGGAACTCAACGACGTGGATTTAGCCCTGCGCGGCGTGCAGGTCGAGCACGAATTCGTCGGCGTGATGTGCGGCGTGATGGACCAGATGGCCTCTAGTCTGGCCGACACCCGCACCTTGCTTCTGATCGACACCCGCAGTCTCGAGCGCCGGGCCGTGCCGCTGCCCGCCGGGGCAGAAGTACTGGTGCTCGATTCCGGCGTGCCGAGGCGGCTGGCTGAATCCGGCTACAACGAGCGCCGCGCCCAAGTGGAGGAAGCCAGCCGCCTGCTCGGCGTTAAGGAGCTTCGCGACGTGACTGATATCAGCACCGTAGAGACCTTGCCTTCCCCACTGAAAGAACGCGCCCGTCATGTCGTGTCCGAGAACTCCCGTGTGCTGGTCGGGCTGGAAGCCGACGCCGTCATCTTCGGCGGGTTGATGAATGCCACCCACGCCAGCCTGCGTGACGATTACGCCGTGTCACACCCGTTGGTGGATGACTTGGTGGGCCTGTTGGAGGCGCACCCGGACGTGTTCGGGGCACGCATCACGGGGGCGGGCTTCGGCGGCGCGGTGGTGGCCCTGGTGCGGGAAGGGACGGCGGCAGCGGTGGGCGCAGCGGTGCTGGCAGCCTACGGCACGCTGGGGCGCGTGGTGGTGCCATGAGGAGAGAACCATGAAACTTCTGGTCGTTGGCGGCGCGGGGTACATCGGTTCACACACAGTGCGGCAACTGCGGGCGGCGAGGCACCGCGTGGCGGTGCTGGACAACCTCTTCAGCGGTCACGCGGGGGCGCTGCCTGACGATGTGGAACTGGTGCAGGCTGACTTGCTGGATTTCCCCAGTGTCAAGGCGGCGCTGGAGGCCCACAAGCCCGACGCCGTCATTCACTTTGCCGCGCTGATCGAGGTGGGCGAGAGCATGCGCGCCCCGGCCCGGTATTACCGCAACAATGTAGTGGGCAGCCTGAACCTGCTGCAGGCCATCGTGGACACCCGCAAGGTGCCGCTGGTGTTCTCCAGCACCGCCGCCGTCTACGGCACCACCGACGCCGTGCCGATTTGCGAAGACGCCGCCATGCAGCCCGAGAGCGTCTACGGCGAGACCAAGCTGATGACCGAACGCATGATTCACGCCTTCCACACCGCGCACGGTCTGTCTTACACGGTGCTGCGGTACTTTAACGTGTGTGGCGCTTCTCCCGCTGGTGACATTGGCGAGGCACACCCTAGCCAGTCGCACCTGATCGAACTGGCGTGCATGACCGCCCTGGGTCAGCGCGAGAAGATGATGATCTTCGGCGAGGATTACGACACCCCCGACGGAACGTGCATCCGCGACTACGTGCATGTGCAGGATCTGGCCGATGCGCATGTGCTGGCCTTGGAAGCGCTGCATGCTGGCAAGACCACTGCGGCCACCTACAACGTGGGCCTGGGTCACGGCTTTTCCGTCAAACAGGTGCTGGACGCGGTGGACGCCGTGGTGGGCACGCCGCTGGACCGTGAGATCGCGCCTCGCCGCGCAGGCGATCCGCCCCGGCTGGTGGCCGACGCCACGAAGATCGTGCAGGAGCTGGGCTTTAAGCCGCAGTTCACCGACTTGCAGGAGATCGTGCAGACCGCTTGGGACTGGCACCGGGGGCATCCGCACGGCTTTGAGAAGTAAAAGTGCAACGAGAGAAAGAGCGAAAATCAGATCTCTTTGACTGTCAGCGGCTCTGGTACTGCTCGTCGCTCAAATGCTCCAGCCACTTCACAGCCTTGCCCTCCAGCGATTCCTGAATGGCGAGGTGCGTCATGGCCGTCGTCAGTGCGGCCCCATGCAAGTGCTTCTCGTCCGGCTCAAATCACACCACGTCGCCGGGATGAATTTCCTTGATGGGGCCGCCCTCCCACTGCACGCGTCCGACACCTGCCGTCACGAGCAGAACTTGCTTGAGTGGATGGGTGCGTCCGTCCGTCCGTGCGCCTGGCTTAAGAATGAAATCTGATTGTCTGCGAATGAAGATGGCTGGGACCTCATCCTGAATGCCCGTCGAATTCCTTCCCGATGACCAAGCGGCCCGTTATGGGCGGTTTGCGGCTGACCCCACGCCCGAGCAACTGGCCCGCTACTTCTTCCTGAATGAGGCCGATCTTGCGCTGATCGCCGAGCGCCGCCGTGATTACAACAAACTCGGATTCGCCGTCCAGCTCTGCACTCTGCGGTATCTGGGAACGTTTTTGCCCGACCCCATTCAGGTGCCACAGGTGGCTGTTCAGCATGTCGCCGGGCAACTGGACCTGCCATCAGAAGTGTTCATGCGCTACGCCCTGCGCGAGGAAACCCGCTATACCCACCGCCACAGCATCATCCGGTATCTGGAGTATCGGGAATTTGACGGGGTTCAGGCATTCCGGCTGATTCGCTGGATCTACGCCCACCTCGCGGTGAGCGCCGTTCGCCCCATCGTCCTGTTCGATCTCGCCACCGCCCATCTGGTGGCCCAGAAGGTGGTGCTGCCCGGTGTCAGCGCCCTGGCACGGCTGATTGCGCGGGTCCGCGAGCGGTGTACCGCTCGCACCTTTGAGGGGCTAAGCCGCCGCCTGAGTGCGGCGCAGCGGCAGACGCTGGACCAGTTGCTGGTGCTGCCGGAGGGCCATTGGCAAACTCCACTCGAAGTCCTGCGCACGCCCCCTTCACGGGTGGGGGCGCTTTCTCTGACCCAGGCGCTGCACCGGGTCGAGCAGATTCGCGCCCTGGGCATCGGAGACCTTGACCTCTCCGACGTTCCCGAAGCCAGGCAGGCCGTGCTGGTGCGCCACGCCCAGACGGTCCGGGCGCAACTGATCGAGCGCCTGGGCGAGGAACGCCGTCTGGCCACCCTGCTGGTCTTCCTGCAACATCTGGAACGCACCGCCACCGACGACGCGCTGGACATCTTTCACGGCCTGATGACCAGTTTTGCCCTGCGGGGCGAGGCAAAACGCAAACGGGAACGCTTGCGTTCCCTGAAAGATCTGGATCAGGCCGCGTTGCTGCTGCGCGACGCCGTGCAGGTGCTGCTGAATTCAGAAGGGCAGGACGCACGCCAGCAGGTTCTCGCGCAAGTAGGCGAGGTGGCCATGCGTGAGGCCGTGCGCGTGGTGGATGAACTGGCCAGACCTGCTGGAGATGCCCTGCCCGAAGCGCTGAGCGGCTCCTACACCACCGTCCGGCGCTTTCAACGGCTACTGTTACAAATCATCACGTTTACTGGAACACCTTCCGCGAAAGCGCTGCTGGAGGCGCTGGAGTTCCTGAAGAGGATGGACCAGCCGGGGCGGGGGAAACCCGGCTGGGGCGACGCTCCCCGGAGCGTCGTGCCGAAAAGCTGGGCGCGGCAGGTATTTCCGGCCAGGGGCAACTTCAACCACCAGGCGTACACCCTGTGCGTGCTGGAAAGGCTCCATCAAGCCTTGAAGCGTCGGGAAGTCTCCGTGGTCCGCAGCGCGCGGTACGGTGATCCACGGGCCGAGCTGCTGCAAGGTGAAGCGTGGCTGGACGCCCGCGCGGACGTGTGCCGCGCCCTGGAAAGCGAACTTGACCCGGCCCCTGAACTGTCCCGGCTCAAACTTGAACTGGATCACGCCTACCACGAGGTGGGCCGCCATCTGGACACCAGAGACGCCCTGTGGCTGACCCAGGAAGCGGGACAGACCCGGGTGCATCTGGCGGCCCTGGACGCCCTAGCTGAGCCACCCAGCCTGAAGGTGCTGCGGGCCGAAACCTCGGCCCGCTTGCCGGTGATTGATCTGGCGGAGCTGCTGATGGAAGTTCACGCATTCACGTGTCTGGCAGATGCCTTCGTCCATGTGGCCGATGGGCAGGCCAAGGTCAGCAACCTGCCGCTGGGGGTCTGCGCCGCCCTGCTCTCGCAGGCGTGCAACATCGGTCTGAAAGCTGTCGCCAGGCCTGAAGTCCAGGCCCTGACGCTCTCCCGGCTGTCCTGGATCGGGCAGAACTATCTGCGGGCCGACACCATCACCATCGCCAATGCCCGGCTGGTGGACGCGCAACTGGAGCTGCCGCTGGCCCAGGCGTGGGGCGGCGGGGAAGTGGCCTCCGCCGACGGGCTGCGGTTCGTCGTTCCGGTGCGCAGCATCCACGCCGGGTGGAACAGCAAGTATTTCGGCGCTCAGCGCGGCGTTACCTAATACAACTTTACCAGCGACCAGTTCACCGGATTTCACGGGATCGTGATTCCAGGGACACTCAGAGACAGCCTGTACCTGCTTGCGGGCCTGCTGGAACAGCAGACCCGCCTGGAGCCGAGAGAAATCATGACCGACACCCACGGCTCCAGCGATGTGGTTTTCGGCCTGTTCGCCCTGCTGGGCTACACCTTCAGCCCCCGGCTGGCCGATCTGCCCGATCAGCGGTTCTGGAGACTGGACCGGGAGGCCGATTACGGCGCACTCAGTGACCTGAGCCGCCACACCCTCAATGAGCGGTTGATCGCCGCCCACTGGGAAGACATGCTCCGGCTGGCCGGGTCACTCAAACTGGGCAAAGTCGGCGCGACGGGCGTGATGCGGACCTTGCAGCGCGGCGGCAGCCTATCGGGTCTGGGCCGTGCCATCGCCGAATTCGGACGCGCCCGCAAGACGTTGTACCTGCTGAATTACGTTCACGACGTGGCCTACCGTCAGCGGATTCTGCGCCAGCTCAACCGGGGCGAGCAGCGCCACAGCGTGGCGCGGGCGGTGTTCTATGGCCAGAAGGGGTAGTTGCGCCAGAAATACAGGGAGGGGATGGAGGACCAGCTCGGGGCATTGGGACTGGTGGTGAACGCCATCGTGCTGTGGAACACCCGTTACATGGGCGTGGTGCTGGACGAGCTGCGCCGCACCGGGCATCTGGTGCTGGAGGCCGATGTCGCCCGGCTGACGCCCCTGCTACATGACCACATTCACATGCTTGGCAAGTACGACTTCACGCTTCCCGAGGCGGTGGCCCAAGGTCAGCTCAGACCGCTGCGGGACCCGGCCTCGCTGGAGGACTACCTGGCTCAGATTCCTTAGCGCAGGTTTTGGTTCCAAGTCTCAGGTCACGCCAGGAAGAGCTGCCGGACGAGAGAGTGTCGGGCCTGGACCTCGATGACCACGTCGCGGAGCGCGTCAGCGTGGGTCGGTTGCGCCGGGGGGCGTCCTGGCAGGTGGGAAGGGGCATGAATCGAAAGGGAGAGCGTCAAGAATGTCCTTGGGCTGAGAGGCCGGAAGTTGAAGTCAGTGCTTTTCTTTCACTGCTGCTTTTCCGTCACCCGCGCACGCGGGTGACAATCCCTTTCCTGATGCTTTTTATTTCTGACGACCGAGCGAATAGAACGTGACAAACCGGGCTGGCGATCATCAAACGAAGCGAAATCCGTGCCGACGGCTTTGAATTTCTCCGTATGGTTCTTCAGTGACGTTGAAGTTTGATGCCTGACTACCCCTGGTATTCAGCCCCGGTTTCCGCTCGCAGATACGCCAGTGGGCGACTTCACGTCGGCCTTTCCCATCCCGCCGCACGAGCGAGCCTGCACCGAACACGGCAGTCTTTTCCAGACTGGAGTGGCAACCCTGTATGTTCACACGGGCGTCTGGCAGAGAACATCAAAGGAACCGTCGAGCCGAGGCAGCCGGTTCTGACCGCTTGACGCTGCCTGTACCCAGTGCTTGAATCGAACCATGAAACAACTCGCCAGCCTGGTGCTGACCGTGGCCTGCGGCTTCGCTCTCGCTGGTGGCAGTGGTCCCACCACCAGCGGCACGCGGGCCGTCACCTTTCAGGCCGCCGACGGCTTCACGGTTTACGGCGACTACACGCCCGCGACCCCAGGTGCGCCGGTCTTGCTGCTCTTCCATCAAACCGAAAACAACAAGTCCGAGTACGCCGATATCGCCCCGCACTTTCACCGTCTGGGCTTTGCCACCCTGGCCGTTGATGCCCGGAGTGGCCACGCCACCCACGCAGGTGACTTCCGCAACCTCACTGCTGAGGCTTACGAGAAGAAGACAGGCAATAGCGCTGGGGACGAGCAAGCCCTTCCCGATCTGGAAGCGGCGCTGACCTGGGCCAAACATGCCGACGGGCAGCGCAAAGTGATGGTGGTCGGCAGCAGTTACAGCGCCAACCTGGTGCTGCTCCTCGCCGCACGCCACCCACGAGATGTACAGGGTGTCCTCTCGTTTTCGCCCCAGGCCAATGAAGCTACCCTCAAGCTGGCACCCACCGTGAAGACGCCCGTCTTCATCACGTCGGCGGCCAGCGTCGACGAGATCGAGGACGCCAGGGCCATCAACCGTGTTCTGGGCAGCGCGAAGAAGATTCAGTACGTACCCACCACCGGGCCGCACGGCGCATTGGCCCTCTCCCCACTGTTTAATCCCAGCGGCAACGCCGGCTACTGGAAGGCCATGACCGCCTTCCTGAACGGGCTGAAGTGACTCGGAACGCTGAATGGGAGTACGGTCCTCCACCTTACCTTTAAAGGCAAAAAACTGGCATTCAAGGTTCCGCTTTGCTTGACTTCTTTGATGAGTGAGTATACACTCACCTTGTGCTTCCCCCACTGACCCTTTCCACTTCAGAAGCCCGGCGCGAGACGGTCATCACCAGCGCATTGAACGTCTTCGCCCGTGCCGGCTACCTCGGCACGCCGGTCAGTGCCGTCGCCGAGCACGCGCAGATCTCGACCGCCTACGTCTTCAAGCTCTTTCCCCGCAAGGAAGAACTCTTCGTCGCTGCTCTGGAGCGCTGCTTTGCACTGATTCAGATGGCCCTTGAAGATGGAGCCAA
>Ga0160427_10000247_pt1 | contig 35660 bp, 35 predicted proteins | sample SolpanmetagenomL_FD_108194 | JGI IMG/M metagenome (GOLD analysis project Ga0160427, IMG submission 108194) | Solar panel surface microbial communities from Lawrence Berkeley National Laboratory, California, USA - L | ecosystem: Engineered > Built environment > Solar panel > Unclassified ...
AACCGGCGAACGCGGGTGTTGTTGGTGTCTGCGGCCGGCGACTTGGGCAGGGCCTGCAGGTGGGCGGTGACGGCGATCACGCGCCCATTGCCTGGAAGATGATGCTCGGCAGGGTGGGCCGCTAGGCGAGGCTGCAGGCGTAGCTCCACACTTCTGCCGTCTCGTCGTGGGTCAGGGTGGCTAGGCTGGGCACCGCGCGACCGAGAACCTCACCGGCGACTTGGTAGTGACGATGAACGCCCAAGCCCGCCATGGCCTTGTGCAGCTTGCAGGCGATGGTCTTGCCGATCGGCAGCATCTCCGGGCCGCTCATGAGTTTGAAGGTACCGCGGCTCTCGGCCAGCTGGCGGACGTCCATGACCTGCTCGGCGGTGGCGGGCTGGCCGTCGAGTTCGAAAGCGAGGGCCGCGCCACAGCCGCTGTGCTGCCGAGCGTGCTGGCCTCGCCTGCGCGTTCGGCACGGTGCTGGCCAACGAGCACCGGGTGATCTACGTCTCCGGCCTGAGTAGCTCGACTCTAACGGCCGTGAGAGAGGACAGCAGCGCGGTCAAGATCAGCGGGAGGTGAGATCCTTGCCTTTTCTGAGACTCGCTTCACCTGGAGACGTAGCAATCTAATGTCGAAAAGTTCACACTGGGGCATGACACTCAACTGGGGGACGGCGATCATGGATCGGCTGCTGGTCTGGGCACCTGCAAAGCCTGCTGCTGCGCCGCAGCCGGTCGTGGTGCACACCATTGAGCATTTCGCCCCAGTTGAGACCGAACCAGTCCGCAAGCCGCAGCCCATTGACTTCGATGACCTGCTGCGCGCGATGGGTGCCGACTTATAACTATCGGACACCTCACGCCAACCAAAGTCCCCGCCTGCGTTGAGAAGTCTGGGCGGGGACTTTTTGTTTCAGATCCGGTGACTTTGGGGTGCGTTCGGAAATCAGGTGTCGGATAACTCGTGCCGTCAGAGTTGTGTGAGAGGTCGTTAGTAGGCTGAGTTCAGGACTCCTGTTCCCAGAATTCACTCATTGACGAAGCTATGGCCTGCGATTCCGCGTTAGGGCCGTGATTTTTACTGTGCTGCTCAGGCTCGAATCTGCATGTTCGGGCAAGGTTGAGGCGCTCCTATCAGCGAGATGCGCCTCCCTTTCTGCCGAAATCCAATTCCGCCTGAGCTGCATATAACATTATGAACACGAGCCACACGCTCCACTCTCTTCCTGTCCTCTGACGTCCACCCTGTTCCCGTTCATCATCATGCAAGCCCCCATCCAGACGCTTCTGGACGGGGGCTTTTTTTGCGTTCAGGGCAATGTGATCGCCCCGATCATGGGCACGTCGACTCAGTACTAGGCCTCGTCCAGTTCCATGCCACTGACCGAACAAACGGTGCCCATCAAGGGCGGTCTCAGTTCGATTGGCGTGTGATGCGGTACCAGCACTCTTTGCCCTGAGCTTTCCATACGCCGGCGGTGCGAGTTTGAAATGTCAGGAGGGAGACCTCATGCCGTTGGCAGCCTCGCTCCGCCTCCTGTAAGGACGTAAGTCTGCCTAGACTCTTTGCCAGCGTGTCGGAGTCCATGAAGAGAGCTTCTGTCTGATAACGGCTCGCAGATTCACCTGTTCGTGTGAAAGGCCCGTCACGCCAGAAGATTTAACATGTTGAGATGAAGCATTTCTATAAGGTATGCCGGCCCAGTATGGAAGGTTGGGAAGGTCGAGGCGCTCCCACCTGTAGCGGGATGCGCTTCCCTCATGTTCACTCTGCGTCAGTGGACTGTCAGACCTAGTCCGTAAAGTTGATCGAGTAGAGCCACGTGCCGGCGTCCTGCCTGCTCTGCGCCAAACCGAAGCCCCCGCCCGTGCTAGGAAGCGACTGGGCGAGGGCCTTTTCCTGTATTAAGGATTAAAGGTCAACACAAGGTGGGCCAGTGGACTTGGCCCATAGAATGGAAAACGATATCCAGTTGTGATGTTTCCAATAACCCGGACAGTGGTGCCCACCGTGCCGATCACGGTGTCGTATGAACTCACGGCACTCGGGCTGTCCCTGTACGAGACTGTACGCAGCCTCAAAGCCTGGGCGGAGGCGCACATGGACACGGTGCTGGCCCACCGGGCAGAGCACGACGCTCAGGTGTCATAACGCGTGGTGGCGCAGGGGGAGCTGAAAAGAAGCTGTGGTCTTCGGAGCTGCTCATGGGGTTGAGTCGTCTCGTTGGGAACGATGTCCTGACCCCAGAAGTCATCCAGAAGTTCAGTGGAGCAGGAGCATGATGCAGGCCAGCTGAACGAAACCAAGAACGTGCTGGGCCTTGTATTTATCGCGGTTTACACTCTCCGAAATGACTGGAGCCGAGCGACACAGCTGTCCCAGCAGAGCATCGCCGCATGGAGAATGAGCCAAACCTTGCTGAATGCCGCTTAAGGCGGTCAGGGACTGTTCAGCGGCCACATTCATCATGCTCACAGGTATGAACCTGATTTCCCCGCGCCTGCATGGCGTCGTCGATTACGTCGCCTGTGCCTCGATGCTGGCCCTCCCTGTGCTCTTTGGGTTGCGCCCAGAAGCCCGAACCGCTTCGTTCGCCTTCGCGGGCACCTATCTGCTCGTGAGTGCGCTGACAGATTATCCACTGGCTCTGAAACGCGTGATTCCCTTCCCCGTGCACGGCCGGATCGAACTGGCGAGCACTCCGGCGTTGCTGTTGGTCCCTTCCCTGATGGGGGCGCTCGAAGGCGGCAAAGAGCGGGCTTATTTCATCGGGTTGGCGGCGACCGTGCTCTCCGTTTACACCCTGACCGACTGGAAGGCCGACCCGAGGGCCTGAATGTAACTCGTCCAGTCTGATTGAAACGAAGTGGGCCCATCTCGACTCCTGATCACGCACTGTGACCCCCTCCAGAGAAACGAGCAATAGGCTTCTACAGACGCCCAGAGCCGCCTTTTCAAATCGATATTTTGCCTGAGCCATTCCAAACGTTCGCGGATTCCTGCTTGCACTGGGTCGTCGATTCCTGCTTCGAACTGCTGAAAGCCTTCGGGGTTTAGGAATATTCAGGAACCGAGAGTGTCCTCAATATTCCTTGGAGTACGGCTAGAGCTTGTTCTGTCCTGGGTGTTCCCGTCCATACTCGTCACCAGCGTTGTAGAGTACGCACTTCTCCAGGCTGAGACACCCACAGCGAATACATCCACTCAAGTTGTCCCGCAGACGTTCCAGCGCCGCGATGCGTATGTTGAGTTCCTCATACCACGAGGCCGAGAGGTGCGCCCAGTCGTCCGCCGTCGGCGTTCGTCCCTGTGGAAGTGACGCCAGCGCCTCTCGTGTACGCGAGAGCGGGATGCCCAACTGCTGCGCCGCCCTGATGAAGGCCAGCCGACGCAAGGTGTCACGGCTATACCGTCGTTGGTTTCCTTGCGTGCGTGTCGCTTCGATCAAGTTCTCCCGCTCATAGAAATGGAGCGCCGAGACCGTCAGGCCACTGCGGTCTGCCACTTGTGCGGGTGAGAGCTCTGGCATCTTGACCTCAAGTCTACTTGAGGTTTTACACTGCCGTCATGCAAATTCATACCGTGACTCTGAAGACGGCGCAGCTCTTGCCCCTCGCCCGCTTCTACGCCGAGATTCTTGGCCTTCCGACGACATTGGCTCCCCCCTTCTAGAAGGTAAACGTGGGCACCGGGCTGGTGGTCTATGAAGAGGAGAGAGGCTTCGCAGGAAATTACCACCTGGCCTTCGAAGTGCCGAACAACCTCGTGGATGCTGCGCAGGCTTGGCTCTCCGAGCGAGTTACGCTTCTGGCCGATCAAGACGGCGTGATGCGTTTTGGGCCCTCAGGACACTGGAACACCACGAACCTTTATTTCGATGACCCGGCAGGTAATATTCCCGAACTGATTGCCCGTCACGACCGCAACACTGAGCAGAGCGGGCCCTTCACAGCACGCCATCTTCTGAATGTCTCCGAAGTGGGTTTCGTGGTGTCTCATGTTCCCGACGCTGTCGCTCAGCTGCAACAACAGTACGGTCTGTCTCCCTTTAATGGACAGAGCGAGACCTTCACGGCTGTCGGAGGGCATGATGGCATGTTGATTGTTGTCCCGTCGGGACGCGGTTGGTTTCCCGTCCAGCGGCCTGCCATCATTGCCCCGATAAGGCTCTCGTTCAACAACGCAGGACAATCTGATCAGGTTGTCCTGAGCGTTTGACCCGGTACGGCTGTGTGGCGTCCAGTTCACAAGTGGCGCTCTGGAAACTCCAGCCTGCCCCTCAGCGTGTCTCGGGAAAATCCAGAACATCATTGATCCCTGAATATTTTTCGAAGTGCAGCTGGGAATGATGAGCACAGGTGATGTCGAAAGCGAGCGGTCGACAGGCGACAGCGATGCTTTTCAATAGACATTGTGGCTGTCCGCTACTTCTGCCGCTCGACTTCCTGAAGGAACTCAGCCACCCGCTGGGCAAGGGCGGGAGTGAAATGCGAGCCGCCCAGATGGGCACCGGAAAGCGTGACGAGCTGGCTCACCCCAGGCTCGGCCGCCCGGTCGAACAGACGCAGCCCGTTTTCAACGAACGGAACCGCGTTGTCGTCCGGGCTGCCAATGATGAACAGTGGCAACTTCGGGTAGGTTTCGGCGAGCACCATCGGGTCGAGATCGCCAGACGGCGCCTCCGAGATGCCGTAGGCCTCTTCCACCTCGGCGCGTTGCCGCCCCGGCATGGCCCAGGCCCCCTGCAGGTCTGCCCAGGCGTCCAGCAACACCACGCCCGACACCGGATAGGGCCCCTGTTGGGCGCTGCGCAGCGCCATCAGGCCACCCATGCTGACGCCAAAGGCGTAGGTGCGGCCGTTGAACTGGAACAGGTCAGTGCTGCGGGACTGCAGGTCAGCGAGGCTCGCCAGGGCCGCTGGGGCGCCCCAGGGAGTGGGGCCGCTGTCATTGCTGAACAGCACCGCGAAATTGCTGCGGGTGAGTGCTTCGGCGTAGCTCGCAAACGCCGGGCTGCCGCTCAGGTGTTCGGCCGTCTGACCGCGAGGGTGAGACACCACCACCAGTGGACAGCGCAGGTCACGCATGCACGCGTCAGGAACGAGCAGGAACGAAGGACCGTCCGACCGGTCGAGGCGGAAGGTCTGCACCTTCTGGGGTGGAGCGGCGGGAACCGCGACTGGTGCCGAAGCAGCCAACGATGGCGCAGCCGTGAACAAGGCGAACAGGACAAGGGACAGGAAGCGCATGCCCGACCACTGTACCTGGGGCGCACGGCGACGGGGTGAGCTCTCCCGTCTCGGAAGTGGTGTATCCGGATCGCCTCTCTGCGTGGATGAAGCGGCTGGCCGGACAGCAGTTCGTTCAGAAGAATTTCATCCGGCAGAGCGTCAAGCTCATGATCTTCAGCCCTTCGAATCCGGGCCAGTCTAGCCTTATGCGCCAAAGACTCCCGATCAGGACGTCGACACCCTCGGGTTTCTTTTGGGCCGTATCCTGCCACCATGATCTCTGTGTGGACTCCCCGTACCGATCAGCTGCTGCATCAGGGCAGATCACCCTGCCACGATACGCTCACTTACCGGACTCCAGACGAATCCCAGCGACTGGAGGCCGATGAATGACACCGACTGACAGCTTGCTGCCTGAGCCCCGCCTCCTGGAGGTGTACGACTCGCAACTCCGCGAGGAGGCTGAACTAACCGGGGCGACAAGATACGACCGAGATGGACCGCTCTGGCGCGGTATCTTCGGGGCTCGTGGTTTCGTGACCTACCGTGACCTGGGCGGGCTCACGGGCCCGGCGCTGGACGCGCTGATTACTCGCACGGTCGCGCACTACGCAGCGGATCCCAGCATCGCCTCGTTCGAGTGGAAGACGCGTGGACACGATGTCCCGGCTGACCTTACCGAACGCCTGGCTGCGCACGGCCTCGTGGCAGAGGACACTGAGACGGTGATGCTGGGTGAGGCGGCCTTGCTCGCTGGAGAGGTGTCACTCCCTCCAGAGGTACGCCTACGGCGCATCGACAATCAATCAGATCCCCTGCCCGACCTGATACGGGCCGCCGCCGCGCAGGACCGTGCCTTCGGCGTTGGCGTCTCTTCCGGAGTCGAGGAATTCGTGCGGAGACTTGAGCATAGAAGTGACCTGATCGAATTCTGGGTGGCCGAAGTCCAGGGTGAAGTGGTGAGTACCGGGCGGTTGGAGATCGTTCCCGGAACTGAATGCGCTGGCGTATGGGGCGGGGGGACGGTACCGGAATGGCGGGGCAGAGGCATCTACCGCGCGCTCACAGCGGCGCGCGCAAAATCCGCACTGGACCGTGGAGTGCGGTACCTCCACAGCGACTCGACTGAGTTCTCACGGCCCATTTTGCAGCGCAGCGGCTTGCTGCCGGTGACGACGACCACGCCCTTCATCTGGACTCGGCGTGAGGACAGTGGTGGATAAGCATCACAGCTGATGCGGGCACGAACCCGGTCGGCCATCTGTTCGTCGAGTTTTCCATGAACTACACGAGAGTGAGGAGAGCAAGCTGACCGAGGGACAACGCAGGTTATCCTCGACTTGGCACATGCCTGATCAACACTCACCCGTCCGTCCATACCACCTATCTTCCTCCGTTCCTGAACGCCTGACCCAGCGCAGTGACGCACGTCGTGATACCCAGGAGCTGCTCGATGCCGCAGCCTCTCTCTTCGTGACCTCCGGCGTGGATGTGCCCGTTCGAGAAATCGCCCTGAGAGCCGGGATGGGGATGGGCACGATGTACCGTCACTTCCCGACACGCGCGGACCTGATCGTCGCGGTGTACCGTCATCAGGTCGAGGCCGGACCTGCCCTCTTGGCCGAAGCGAGCACGCCGTTCGGGGCCTTGCAGTCATGGGTTCATCTGTTTGTCGATTTCCTGACCACCAAGCATGGTCTTGCGGCGGCGTTGCAATCGGACAAGCCCAGCTTCGACGCGCTGCACAGCTACTTCCTGGAGCGCTTGATTCCGGTTTGTGAGCAGCTGCTCGAAGCCGCCCGTCAGGCCGAGGAGATTCGCTCGGATATCCAGGCGCTCGAACTGATGTGGGGCGTAGGAAGCCTGTGCATCAACAGGAGCAAGGACCTGCAGATCGATGTCCGCCGCCTGGTCGACCTGCTGTTGGCCGGGTTGCGTTGAAGTTCCAGACGACTTCTGCACAAGCCACCCCGCCAGCGCGACCGTCGGCATGAGGAGAAGTCACTGGGGCGCGGCCTCAGCAGGTTCCTGCGTTTCCCGTCACGCGTGCCTGTCTCTGCGGCGGTCGAGGGTGAAGAGGCGGACGGCCAGCGCGCCGCTCATCACGACGCTGCCGAGCACGTAGGTCGGATCGGCCTACCGTGTCCCGACCAGAACCCATGCATGGTCGCCGCCGCGGAGGTCGGGAAAGCCAGCAGGTGCAGCGCGGCCTTGAACCGGCTCCCGCCCCTCAGCGCGCAGGACACGTACACCAGCGACATGCCCCGCAGTGCCAGGGTGCCCAGGGCGCTGGTCAGTGTGTCTATTGCTGGAACGACCACCTGGGCCACGCTCAGCGCGTCGTGGCCGATGGTGGCGAACAGGCCGTGAATCATCCCGACCGCCGGCGCAAACCGGACAGCACCCTGTGCCCGACGGTCTTGATGCCGGCCGTCAGCCACTGTGGGAAAACACGGGTGCCGATCAACGGGCCGAGGGTGGCCGACAGGGCCAGCAAGAGGTAGGAGAAGGTGCCCACCTGGCTCAGCAGCAGGTGAGGCCGTGTCTAAGAAAGGATGCCCTGCCAGGACAGGACCCAGGCGAGCAGCACCGAGGTGATCAGGGTGTTCAGCGGCGAGGTGCGTGGGGCCTTGGCGTGCCCTGGGGCGGGAATCTGGGTCATGGCCGGCTTTCTGCGGTCCCGGTGGAGTTGGTTCGGACCGTGGACGGATTCACAGCCTTGGTGGAGGCCTGAGGCTGGCCGGGGTGTCCGGCGCCGTGGGTCCGTGCCTGGGTGGCGGCGTCGCCGAGCACGCCGGTGCTGAGCAGCAGGGTGGCGCGGGCCTGATGAAAGCGCCTGGGGTGCGCTTTGGTCGGCTGGCGAGTGCAGCTGGGGAGGCTCGGCGTCTCCCAGAGCCACATATACCAGGAGAGAGTTTCGCCGGACCAGATGGACGACTGTCGCACCTGTGATGCAGGGATGCCGAAGACTTCGCCTGGGTTCCCGGCAGAGGACGGGCACGAACGCGAATCCCGTGGTTAGCATTTCGAACCGCTGACGGCGACACGAGAGGAGAACACTTCTGTCCTGACCCGGCTTGGAGGCGGATCGGTCAGCCCTCAAGATGGAGTCATGTCCGATCACGCCTCCTCCGCGCCTACTTGGCACACCACCGTCCGGTCCTGGCTGTTGCAGGGCCACCAGCCCGGTCCTCAGGACGCTTCCCATGCCCAGCACCCCACCCAGGCCTGGTGGAAGGTGATGTGCCTGACCGGCGTCGACTACTTCAGCACCCTGGGCTACCAGCCGGGCATCGCGGCCCTGGCCGCCATTTCGGCCGGTACGCTGGCCCTGTCGCCGATTGCCACCCTGGTGCTGGTGCTCGTGACGCTTCTCGGGGCGCTGCCGATGTACCGACGCGTGGCCCAGGAAAGCCCGCACGGCGACGGCAGCGTCAGCATGCTCGAACGGCTGCTTCCCGGCTGGCCGAGCAAGCTGCTGGTGCTGATCCTGCTCGGCTTCGTGGCCACCGGATTTTTTATCACCATTACCCTCTCCGCTGCCGATGCGGCAGCCCACATGGTCGAGAATCCGCTGCTCAGCCATGTGCTGGAAGGCCGTCAGGTCTGGGTGACGCTGGTGCTGATCCTGCTGCTGGGCGCGGTGTTCCTGCGCGGGTTCGGTGAGGCCATCGGCATCGCCGTGGTGCTGGTGATCGCCTACCTGGGGCTGAACGCGGTGGTAATCGCCGAGTCGGCGCGGCAGGTGCTGGCCCATCCCGAGGTGTTCGCCAACTGGACCCGGTCTCTGTCCGGCACCTTTACCAGCCCGCTGGCGCTGATCGGCGCGGCCCTGCTGGTGTTTCCGCGCCTGGCCCTGGGGCTCTCCGGCTTCGAGACCGGCGTGGTGGTGATGCCGCTGGTGAAGGGCGACCCGTCGGACACCGAGGACAGGCCGGCCGGCCGCATCCGCAACGCCCGCAAGCTGCTGCTCTCGGCCGCGGCCATCATGAGCGTGATGCTGATCTGCTCGTCGTTCGTCACCACCCTGCTGATTCCCCCGGAGGCGTTCCAGAAAGGAGGTCAGGCGTCCGGACGCGCCCTGGCGTACCTCGCCCACCGGGAGTTGGGGGAGGTCTTCGGCACGGTGTACGACCTCAGCACCATCGCCATCCTCTGGTTCGCGGGCGCGTCCGCCATGGCGGGCCTGCTGAACATCCTGCCTCGGTACCTGCCGCGCTACGGCATGGCGCCCGAATGGGCGAGGGCCACCCGGCCGCTGGTGCTGATCTACACCGCCGTGAGCGTGCTGCTCACAGTGATTTTCCGAGCGGACGTGAACGCCCAGGCGGCCGCCTACGCCACCGGGGTACTGGTGCTGATCGGCAGCGCCTCGGTGGCCGTGACCCTATCCGCCGTGCGCCGGAAGGCCCCAGGCCAGGTGATCGGCTTCGGTGTGGTCAGCCTGATCTTCGGCTACACCCTGCTCGTGACCTTCATCGACGACCTGAGCGGCCTGCGGCTCGGTCTGCTGTTCATTCTGGCGATCGTCGTGGTCTCGATCATCTCGCGCATCAGCCGGGCCACGGAACTGCGAACCGACCGGGTGGAGCTGGACGACACGGCGCGGCGCTTCCTGGAGCAAGCCGCCGCTGGCAACGATCTGCGCTTCATCGCCAACGAACTCCACGCCGGAGACGCGGCCGAATACGACGAGAAGGAGCGGGCAGTCCGTGCCGAGACACACCTGCCCAGCGGGGAACCGGTTCTTTTTCTGGAAATCTGCGTGGTGGACCCCAGTGAGTTCAGCGACGTGCTGGAGGTGCGGGGCGTTCAGGTCGGCGAGTACCGTGTCCTGCGGGTCGAGGCCAGCGCGGTGCCGAACGCCATCGCCGCCTTCCTGCTGTTCGTGCGCGACCAGTACGGACAGCGGCCGTCGGTGTATTTCGAGTGGATCGAGGCCGGCCCGCTGGCCGCCGTCGGGCGCTTCCTGCTGTCCGGGGAAGGAGACATCGCGCCGGTCACCCGCGAGGTGCTGCGGCGGGCCGAGCCGAACCGGCAGCGACGACCGCTGGTTCATGTCGGCGGATAGCGGAAGGGGGGTGACCAGGAGCGTTTAACGGCGCCTTCCCCCGCGTGCAGGTGTACAGTGCAGCCATGCTTCCGCGCAAGTCCTAGCAAGGTCGTCGACCGCCTCCATGCCTTCAGACGCTTCGTTCGTGCACACCGGGCGAAGATCCTGAATTTGCCGTACGTTCACATTACTTCGGTGATGGCGTTCGGTTCGTGCATGGCCGCACCGACACCAGCCCGCGCCTCTGAACACGGGGCCTGTCACGCTAGGAACTTACCTTGAACACACACACCACATCGGCCGCCCTGGCGGTCTGGTCGAACGCCGACTTCCGGCGCCTGACCGCTGGCCAACTCGTCTCTCAACTCGGCAATCAACTCCACAGCCTGGCGCTGCCGCTTCTCGTGCTGTCGATCAGCGGCTCCGCGACCCAGGCGGGCACCGTGCTCGGCCTCGGCACGGCGACCTACCTTCTGACGGGTCTCGTGGCGGGCGCCCTGGTGGACCGCTGGGACCGCAACCGCACCATGATCTGGACGGAAGTGGGCCGCGCCCTCCTGACCGCCACCATCCCCCTCGCCCTGCACTGGCAGGTGCTGACGCTCGCACACCTGTACCTGGTGGCCGTGCTGACCGGTGTACTGACGGTGCTGTTCCAGACTGCCAGCACCACCGCGATTCCGAACATCGTCTCCCCAGAACAGATCCCGGAGGCCCTGGGTGCAACCCAGGCGGCAGGCCGTGCTCTCGGCATTCTCGGTGCCCCGGTGGCCGGCATCGCATACGCGCTCGGCCCCGTCGTGCCCTTCGCCTTCAACGCCTGCTCTTTCCTCGTCTCTGCGCTCAGCCTGCGCGCCATCCGGACAGCGTTTCAACGGACCGCACCCGGAGCACCACCCACCACTCCCCGGCCCGACCTCCTGGGTGACATTCGTGAAGGCCTGTCCTGGCTGCGGGGACAACCGGTGATCCGGCTCCTCGCACTGGTCGAGGCGGCGGACGGTCTTCGGTACGGCGCGGGATACCTGCTGATCATCGAACTGGCGCGCCAGACAGGGGCCAATGCCGTGCAGATCGGCCTGGTCTTCAGTGGTGCGGCCCTGGGCGGATTGATGGGCGGGGTGGTCGCGGCGCGGTTGACCCGGCGCTGGCCGCTCGGACAGCTGGCAATCGTGATGGTGTGGGTGGAGGCGCTCGCGTTTCCCCTGTACGCGGTGGCGCCGTCGTGGCCGTGGCTGGCCGCGGTGGCGCTGCTGGAATCGGTGATCGCCCCGGTGTACTCGGTCGCCATCGACACGTACCGAATGACGATGACACCGGACCACCTGCGCGGCCGTGTGAACAGCGCGCTCGGCACCCTCTTGACCGGCGCGTCCGCCGTGGGCACCATCCTGGGCGGGCTGCTGTTGACCCGCATGGGCGCGCACACGCTGACCTTCGCCTGCGCCGGGTGGCTGGTGGCCCTGGCGATCCTGACCACCGCGAGCGGCGCGGTTCGGGCGGCCACGGTGCCCGAACCCACCCGCGACTGACCTGGGTAAGACCCGGGGGCCATGCGCAGTGCTGTCGCGCATGGCCCCGGAGTTGTTCCATCGGTCGCGCAGACACCCCCAGCGCAACCCGCTCGGGCGACCGTCACCAGTCAGTGCTTGAGTCCTCTGAACTGGCTTCCGATCTGACCTGAGAGGCAGACAACGCCGCCGGACCGGTCGGTCATCTCGGCATTGGCATCAAGGTCGCTCTAGGCCATCACGATCCGTCCTCACATACCCAGCATATGTGGTGGGTTCGAATGGCGTCAGGTGGGGTGGACCGCCCCTAATGAAGATGCCCAAACCTTCACGCTTCGGAACATCTGGAACTCTGTGTCGCAGAACTGGCTGGGCCTCACCCGAGCAGTCGAAGTATCCGGGGCGAGAGCATCTGTGGTCCGAAAAGAACCAGCGGCGGCATTGCCCGGCAGGTCAGCTGCCCACGATGTCGCGTCGCGGTCAGAGGTGCAGATGAGTCAGGAGGGCCTGTGTGACCAGATTGGGAGCCTCGCGGGCCGGAAAGTGTCCCACGCCGTTCAACACCACGCGCCGGTACCTGCCGAGGAAGGAAGAGTCCATTCCCGCCGACGAGGCCGGCTCATCACAGGTGTCCGCGCCGCCCTGAATCATCAGGGTCGGGACGCTGATCGATTCGACTTCGCCCAGGCGCCGCTGTAACCCGTCGTACCGGTCGTCATGGTGCCGCTCGTCTGGCCGTTCGTCCCGCCAGCGGCTCCGGTAGCCGCTGAGTGTCACTTCTGCCCAGTCTGGAGACCGGAAGCTGTGGGCCGTCTTCTCGAACTCTTTGGCGCTGAACCACCCGGGCGGACTCCAGGTGTCCCACTGCAGGCGGGCGAATCCGACCGGGTCCGCCCGAACGGCCTGAGCGCCCTGATCCAGTGTCATGAACCACTGGTACCAGAACAGACGGGCCTGAGAGAATTCGGGCAGTGCGAACCGCCCGCCCGGCTGGAAGGCGAGCGCGAGCGCGGCGATCGCCGTGAAGCGTTCCGGCACGAGCGCGGCCAGGGTGTAGGCGGCGCGGGCACCCCAGTCATGGCCAACCACAGCACACTGCTGGATACCGAGCGCGTCCAGAAGATCGAGTGCGTCCTGCGCGAGGGCCACCCCCCGGCCGTCGCGCGGCGTCTGGTCGGAGAGAAACCGGGTCGGTCCGAAGCCGCGCAGATATGGAGTGAGCGTCCGGTAACCGGCTGTCTGCAGGCCAGGGGCCACACCACTCCATCCGCGAATGTCATCCGGCCAGCCGTGCAGCAGCAGGACCACCGGTCCATCCGGCCGTCCCCCGTCCTCGTAGGCGATGTCCAACGTCGGTGTCTGGAGCTGTCGAAAAGCCATGGTTCAGAGTGTACGTTCACCCATCAGCCACAAACTTCCGGTTCTGTGAAGATGGTTTTGAGTTGATTCCTTGGAACGACGTCGTTGCCTTGACGGGATTGAGCGAGGCTCACCCGCCGTGGTCCTGCCCTGACCCTCTAATTTAAGCCGACCACCTGTTTGGAAGCCACACTTCTGGGGCTGTTCAGGTCGGTCAGGCCGTACGCTTTACGGCTGGATAGTGTATGTAGTGCGGCGCCGGTGGAAACCGACGGCTGTAAGGTCAACCCGAGGAATGACTGCAAGGTTTCGGAGTGAAAGCTGGAGTTCCCAAACGTGGCAGCAGTTGGGCAACACCCTGTCGGGCTCGACTCGGCATCAGACGTCCCTGGACTTGGGGAGTTTGCCAGAGGAGTCGGACGTCTTCCAGGATGGACCGCCAACCGCAACTGGGAGAACGCCAGAGGCGCCAATCAACTCGACTGTTCTGTCTATTCAGGAGTTCGGACTTGGGCTTTGTTCCAGTTGATGTACCCTTCAGAAAACCGAAGGCGTGCTCCAGGTGAAATCTTCTGGTATAAGCCCGCCAGAGCAACGCGAGGTTTGGGCCTCCCCCGACGTGGCAGCGAGAGCGATCTAGAAGGCGTCGAGGGGCTTGCCGGGAAGACCGGTGGTGAAGATGGGAGCCAGGGTGCTCACGCTGCCGTCCATCAGGCCGAGCAGGGTCGGCTGAACCTCTGTGCCCGCGTGTTGGTCGTCATAGGCATATCCAATCGTCCCCATGTTTGGCAGGCACGAGAAATCCGGAGCAACTCAACCTGCCCACTGGGATTGTTCCAGCTGGGGGCCTTCAGCGTCCGGCGGCCGGAGATGCTCGGCGAAGGTGAGCGAGGGTCACCTCCACCTGCAGGCCGTGGGGTCTCAGGTTCGAGATCTGGAGCGTTCCGGCGTGGGCCAGTACGGTGCCCTGGACGATCGCCAGTCCGAGACCGTTTCCGGGTCCGCCACGCGCCGCGTCCACCTGAAAGAACGGCTCGGCGAGGTGCGTCAGGGCCGCCTCTGGCACGCCCGGCCCGGCGTCACTGATCGAGAGGTGCACCTCCTCCTCCGTGCCCACGACCCGCACCTGCACCGGGGTTCCGGAGGCGTGCCGCAGGGCGTTCCCGATCAGATTCTCGATCAGGGTGGTGATCAGGGTCCGGTCGCCCTCGACGAGCGTGCTTCCGGTCGTCCAGAAGTCCAGCGGAGTGTCCGGGTCCTGTTCCCTCGCCCGGTCGACCGCCTCGCCCGCGATTTCCGACAGGTCGAGCGGTTCCCGGTGAACCTGCTGCTGGCCGCTGGCGAGCAGCAGCAGATGTTCGGTCAGCAGGGTCATTCGGTCGACGTCCGACAGGGCCTCGGCGATGTCCGTTCGCAGGTCCGTCAAGGTACTCGGACGGGCGAGCGCGCCCTGAAGACGGACCTTGAGCGCGGCCAGGGGGCTTCTGAGGTCGTGGGCCGCCGCCCGGGTGAACGCTTCGGCGCGCTCCTGAACGTCGGCGAGCTGACCGAACGAGGCCTGCAGCGCGCTGGCCAGCAGGCCCAGTTCGTCCCGGCTGCCGGTGCCGGGCAGCGGCGCGCGCAGGTCGCGCTCCTGCCCGAGACGGGTGGCCGCGTGCTGCAGGTGCCTGAGCGGGTTCAGGAGTCTTCCGGCCAGCAGGAAACTGAGCAGCGCCACCGTTATGGCGGCGAGCGGAACGCTCAGCGAAAGGGCGCGCAGGTAGGCACGGAGCGGATTCACCACCCCCAGGACGTCGCTGGCCAGCTGCGCCGTGACGGGCATTCCCCGGATCGTCAGGGGAGCGATCAGGACCGAGTGCCCGGCCATGGGGCGGTAACCAGCAGCGGCGTCGCTCGGCAGCGCAGGAAAGTTGTCGCTCTGCGCCAGCACCTGATCGCCCCTCAGCACCCGGAGATCCACGCCCCCGGGCAGAGCGATCACCTCCACGGGCAGCGCCTCACCCTTCCGGTTCAGGCCTTCCTCGACGCTCGCCTGGACCCGTGGAAGCAGGGTTTCCAGCCGCTCGTGCTCGGCCAGATCGAGAAACGACCGCAGGGCCACGAACTGAACGGCGGCAACCAGCAGCAGGGCTACGGCGGTCTGGAGCGCGACGCCGAGGGCCAGCCGCGCCCGGATGGACAGAGGGCGTCCGTCGCGGCTCATGGAACGCGGTACCCCAGGCCCCTGGAGGTGACGAGCACCTCGGGTTCCAGCTTGCGGCGCAGGTAGCTGACGTAGACGTCGACCACCCGCAGGGAGCCGCCGAAATCGGGACCCCAGACGCGGGCGAGCAGTTCCTCGCGGGTGAACCATCTTCCGCGGGCCAGGACCAGGGTTTCGAGCAGTGCGTACTCGCGCGCCGTGAATCCCACCGGCTCGCCCTGCCACCACACCTGCCGGGCCCGGGTGTCGAGCAGCCCGGCCTGGGCGGCGAACGGTACCTGCGCGCTCAGCGCCGTCGCCTTGCGTCTCAGGACCGCCCGGAGCGTGGCGTACAGCTCTTCGAGCTCGAACGGCTTGACGAGGTAGGCGTCGCCGCCGAGGTCGAGACCCGCGACCCGGTCGGGCAGCGTGCCGAGCGCCGTCACGAAGACCACCGGCGTGTCCTGTCCCGCCTCGCGCAACTGCCGGGTCAGCTCGAAGCCGTTGCATCCGGGCAGCATCACGTCGAGAAGCAGCACGTCGTACTGGCCGGCCCGCGCCTCACTCAGCCCCTGTGTTCCGTCGGTGGCGAGCGTGACCTCGTATCCGGCGTCTGTCAGAGCCCGGACGGTCGGCCGGGCGATGCGCAGGTCATCCTCGACGAACAGCAGGCGCACGGTTCACCCCCAGACAACGTGGCGGACAGGTGAAGCGGGCAGCGGGCATGACGTCAGGGTAAGCGAGAACCGTTGGACCGGGGTAAGAGTGCAGCCACGCCGGCGGCCCGGCGAAGCCCCGGCTTGGGCAGACCTTCAGCAACCGCTCCTTCTTGCCCTCGTCCAACACAGGGGCACTAGCTTCGCAGGTAAGTCGCCCCGAGATCATCCCGGCTGACGATGCCCAGGAGCCACCATGAAGAACCTGATCGTGTCCGCGTTGCTGCTCACCGCTCCACTCAGCCTCATCCAGACGGCCGCCGCCCAGACGGCAGGGGCCGCCGTTCCCTCGACCAACACCAACACGCCAGGGCCGCTTACCGGGCAACCGACCGCGCAGAACACGGGAACCAGTTCGCCGCTGCCTTACAACCGCGCTTCCGGCCTGCCGAGCGCCGGCACCGACGACCTGAAAAAGAGCGTGGCGGCGCTGCAGACCACGTTGACCGAGTTGCAGGCGCTGCAGCTGCAGATCAAGCAGGCGCACTGGAACGTCTCCGGCACCCTCTTCTACACCCAGCACGAACTGCTGCAGGACCACTACGAGGGCGTCAGCAAGTACGCCGACATGGTGGCCGAGCGTCTGCTGGCCGTGGGAGCGTCGAGCGACGGCCGGGCCATCACCGTGGTCGCCACGTCGAACCTTCCGGAGATTCCGGGCGGCTTTCTCGACGACAGCCAAGTGATCCAGTTCTTCGTCTACCAGTACGAGACGGTCGGACAACGCCTTCATCAGCGCATCAACGACGTCGAGAAGGTCGATCCGACCAGTGCCAACCTGCTTCAGGAAGTCGAGGGGAACATCGAGAAGTATCAGTGGCAGGAACGCGCCTTCCTGCAGAACACGCCGAAAGACCCGAACAGTGGCTTCGATCTCAACAACGGCAAGTCCATTCCCCTGCGCGGCAAGTAACGCCTGACCGGGTCTGTGGAGGTGGATTCGGCGCCGTTCACCGAGCACAGACCACCTGAGCAGACCCGCTGGTAGTCTGGCCCTCACCGGTTTCAGGAGGCTTATCATGACGACTTCCCCTCTGGCCCTGACCGTTCGCACCCGCTTCCCGGAGATCGTGCTGGGCGGGTGTGTGCTGGGCTTCGCCTTCCTGCTGGCCGAGTTGATCGGCTATGAGCACTACGAGAAGGGCACACAGATCATCGGCTTCGCTGCGACCATCGCCGGACTGGTCCTTTCCCTGCTCGGCTTCCTGCGCGCCGCGGCCGTGCGGCGAACGGTGCTGGTGCTGCTCGGCCTCCTCACGCTGACCGGCCTGGTGGGTCTCTACGAGCACCACGAAACGCGCAGTGAGGACGCGGCGCGGTACGCCCAGCAGGTCAAGGCCGGCACGGCACCCAAAGGCCGCGACGGGCAGACGAGGGCCTTCGAGTCGAATATTCCGACCCTCGCACCGCTGAGCCTCAGCGGTCTGACCGCGCTGGCCTTCCTGGCCCTGCTGGCGATGCCGGGTGCGGAATCCTCCGGGCGGCCGTCGCCTGCACGTGGGCATCCAGACCCGGTGAGCACGGGTCGGTGAACGCCGTCCGATAGGACGAGTCCCGCTTACACCTTTTCGTACATGCAGTGGATGGCCTGAAGTCGGGGCCGTCCGCTACGTTTTGGCGTCTGGATCGTTCAGGTCGGCCGACTGGAAAGTCGACCACGCGAAGTCATGACGATTCGCGCTTCCTGCGGGCGGAGTCAACATCTCAGCACAGGTTTATTAAATGAGTGGCAAATTACAACATGCTAAATTTCATATCGCCGCAACTCCATAACCTTCATGATGTCTTCAGAACGACAGCTACAGTCTGGACGCGGCTTCCGCGAGGGGGACACCATGATGATGACGGACACACTCAGAAAATCCTCTTTTGTTGTCCCCCACATTGTTCGCACGGTCCTCGAACAGCTCCAGCTGATTCTCCTCGGCGCCATCCTGCTCGGACTGGTCACGGGCGCACTGCGACCACAACTCTCGGTCCTGGCGTTCGCCGCCTCCTTTCTGGTCCTGCTGGGCGTCGCCATTCTGGGGGCGTACATCCAGTACAGCCAGCGGTGGGAGATCCTGAAACGTCACCTTGCCCGTCGGTGTTGACGTACTCGGCCCAGTGCAGCCCACCTGACCGGCACCGTCTCCGCTGAAGAGGACCACAGACCGCCTCGGACGCGCGAGAATGCGCGAATGACGAACACGCCACCCCCTGCCCACCTGCCGGAAGTCCGCTTCGATTTCACAGGGCGGCGCGTCCTGGTCACCGGGGGCGGCAAGGGCATCGGGCGTGAGATCACGACCTTCCTGGTCGGGTGCGGCGCCGAGGTGGTGGTCATCAGTCGCAGCGCCGCCGATCTGGAGGAACTGGCCGCAGAAACCGGATGCCGCACCCTGACCGCCGATCTGGCCAGTGCCGAGGAGGCCGAGCGGGCGGCCACCGAGGCGGGGGAGATCGACCTGCTGGTGAACAACGCTGGCATCGCGGTGTTGCAGCCGTTTCTGGAGACCAGCACGGACGCGTTCGACCGGACGATGGCCGTGAATGTCCGGGCATCGATGATCGTGGCCCAGGTGGTGGCGCGCGGCCTGATTCGGCGTGGCGTGCCGGGCGCCATCGTGAACGTGTCCAGCCAGTCTTCGGTGGTCGGGCTGCCGGATCACGCCGCCTACTGCGCCTCGAAGGGAGCGCTCGATCAGCTCACGCGGGTGATGGCCATCGAACTTGGGCCTCACGGCATCCGGACCAACGCGGTCAATCCCACGGTCGTCCTGACGCCGATGGGTCAGCGTGCCTGGAGCGACCCGGTCAAGAGCGGCCCGATGCTGGCGCGAACTCCCCTCGGGCGATTCGCGCAGCCGCTCGATGTGGCGCAGGCCGTCGCGTATCTGCTCAGCGACGGGGCGGCCATGATCAACGGTGCCACGCTGTTCGTCGATGGCGGATTTCTGGCGTCTTAGACATTTTGACCTGCACGGCCTCCGAACTGCCCTCGGGGACACGGCGCCGGTATCTCGACCGGTTCGGAGGCGCCAGTCCGGGAGCGGGGGTGCCCGCAGGCGCTACTGTGGCCCCATGCCTCTTGCCGAAACCGTGCGTGCCCTGGCTCCTTACCTTCAGTCGTGGCTGGAGTACCAGCGAGATCTGGCACGGGTGCCGGGGGTTCAGGTGGCGGTGCGGGTGGGCAGCGAACTGGTGGCGTCGTTCGCGCTGGGCGTATCGAGCGAGGCCAGCGGACAGCCGCTGACCCCGGCGCACCTGTTCCGCATCGCCTCGCACTCGAAGACCTTCACGGCGACCGCGATCTTCCAGCTCGTCGAGGCGGGCAGACTGCGGCTGGACGACCTCGCGGGCCACTGGCTGCCCGAACTGGCCGGATCGCCCGCGGCGGAGTTGACGGTACGCGCCCTGCTCGGGCATCAGTCCGGCATCAACCGTGACGGCGCCGACAGCGACTACTGGCAGCAGCTTCATGCCTTTCCCGATCGTGACGCCCTGATCGCCCTGTGCCGGGCCGACGCGGTCTTTGCGCCCGACCAGCACTTCAAGTACTCGAACATGGGGTACTCGCTGCTGGGCCTGATCATCGAGGCGGCCAGCGGTCAGTCGTACGAAAACTACGTGACGGCGCACATCACCGCCCCGCTCGGACTGACCGATCTGGGACCGGAACTGCCGCCGGAGCGGGAAGCCGAACTGGCCGCCGGCCACAGCGGGCGGCTGGCCGGCAACGACGCCCGGAGGGTGCTGCCTTCCACCGACACGCGGGCGATGGCGGCGGCCACGGGGTTCTACGGCACGGCGGAGGACGTCACGGCCTATCTGGCCGCGCACGCCATGGGACGTACCGATCTGCTCACAGACGCGTCGAAACGCCTGATGCAGCGCAGGGAATCCGAAATCAGGCGACCGGTGAAGCGCTGGTACGGGCTGGGCCTGTTCGTCGAGGAGATCGGGGGCCGCACGGTCGTGGGACATTCGGGCGGATTTCCCGGGCACATCACGCAGTCCTGGCTCGACCCGGAAACCGGACTGGCCGTCTCGGTGCTCACGAACTGCCTGGGCAGCCCGGCGACCGAGTGGGCGACGAACCTGATCCAGTTGATCGACCTGGCAATAAAAGGGCCGGAAGCACGGCCTACCGACGCGCCCGGTCACGATCTGGCCACGTTCACCGGCCGTTTCGCCACCGACTGGGGTGTGTTCGACGTGGTGAACCTGGGGGCCCGGCTGGTGTCCCTGACGCCGCAGGGCGACCCCACCCTGAGCGCCACGGAGTTGAGGGTTGTGGACGCCGATACGCTGCAGCCGGACGCGGAGGCCGGTTTCGGCGCGGTCGGTGAGCCGTTTCGGTTTCGGCGCGAGGCGGGCGACATCGAGTGGGTGCGCCAGGGCGGCGGGCGGGCCTGGCCCCTCGCGGCGTACCGGCAACGGGTCGGTCTGGCTCCGCTGCCTTGACCGGGCGTCAGTGCCCGGCTTGCGATGAAGCCGGACACCCGTCAGGTCTCGCTTCACTGCCCCCTCCTCGGCATTCGTTTTCGGACCTTCGTCGGGGTTGTTCTCCGCTCTGTACGGACTTTAGAGCATGTCGGTGGCCGGCTGGCGCCACTAGCATGCCCTTGTGCATGGAGATGCACCGGGAGGTCGGACATGAAACAGCGGAAACCGATGATGCTGGGCGTTGTGCTGCTGATGGTGCTGGGTGGAACGTCTCTGGCCCGGGAGCGTCAGCCCGGCGACGACCATGGAGGCCGCGCGAGGCAAGTGCAACAGGCCAGCCAGAGCCACCACCCCGAACCCGGGGATGACCATGGCCGCCGTGGTCACGACGACGGGGCCGGACACCACTGACCCGGATGTCGGCGGATCTGAGGCGGAAGCGTTTCAGGGCGTCTGTCCATTCGGAGGGGCGCCCCGGAACCCAGGACGCGGACAGGTCCAGCATCTACAGTGCGGCGACGCCCACGAGGAAGGCCGTCAGTGGTGAACTGGCGACCTTCGGCGGGGTGGCGACCAGACCAAGGTCCGTGGCGCACGCCCGTCCAAAGGGCTGTACTGGACCCAGGTCCGATGTTCGGATCACGCCGTGCGGGCCGGACGTCCGGCCTCCGGGCTCACTTTTCTTTCCCAGCTGTCCAGGAGCACCATGTTCAGAACCATCGTCATCGGTCTCGTCTCGGGCCTCGCCCTGATCGCCAGCCCTGTTCAGGCCGCAGCGGCGGCCACGCCGGCCAAACCGGCCGTGGTTCAGGTTAACCTCAACGAGTGGACCATGGGCCTCGACGCCATCAAGGTCAAGGGGCCGGTGCAGTTCGAGGTGGTCAACACCGGCAAATATCCCCACGCCCTGGCCATCGAGGGCACCATCGGCGGAAAGGATTTCGAGCTTTCGACGGGCTGGCTGAAGGCCGGCGAGAAGACCACGCTGCTCGTCAATCTGCCGGCCGGAACCTACAACAGCTATTGCCCGGTGCCCGGCCACGAGGCCAAGGGCATGAAGAGCCCCCTGACATTCGAGTAACCTTCGGACCGGGCACCGTGCGCCACTTCCCGCCGACGGCTGCTCGCTCTGACTGCGGATTGGCGCCCACCGCGCCCGAGTTCCACCTTCACCGGCGTTCCTCAGACCTTGGTCCGCTGAACCCGGGGAACGAAAGGCAGATAATGCCCTATGTCTGCACCGCTTCCGCTTCGCCTGCCGCTCTCCCTGCTTCGAGGGAAGGGGCGGCGTGCGCCACTCACGCTCGCCGGACAGTACAGTCTGGCGAGCCTTCTGGTGCTGCTGATGAGCATGGTGTTGATCGGCTGGTGGGTCGGCATGCAGATCCGAGAAGGGGTGATCCACCGGACCGCGGCCACCACCTCGCTGTACGTCGAGAATTTTCTGGTCACGCAGCTTCAGGAACTCGGCACGTCCAGCTGGCTGTCCAGAAGTCGGGTGGCCGCCATCGAATCGCTCCTGGCCGACACGCCGCTCGGCCAGGAGATCGTCAGCGTGAAGATCTGGGCTCCCGGCGGACGGGTGGTGTACGGTCAGGACGCCGGTCAGGTCTTTCCGGTCAAGGAGGATCAGCAGCGGGCCTGGAACGGGGAAGTGGCCTCGGAGATCACCAACCTCACCGCCTCGGAGAATGCCTCGCAGCGCGGCCGCTTTTCGCGGCTGATCGAGACCTACACGCCGATGCGAATCGAGGGCTCCGACCGGGTGATCGCGGTGGCCGAGTTCTACCAGACGGTCGGGCCGCTGGACCATGAGATCGCGGTCGCCCAGGAGCGCAGCTGGGCGGTGGTCGGTGTGGCCACCCTCTTGACCTACCTCGCCCTGTCGGGCCTCGTCAAACGCGGGTCCGACACGATTCGGCGGCAACAGCTTCGTCTGGAGGCGCAGGTCGAAACCCTGGAAGGTCTGCTGGCCCAGAACGAGGAGCTGCATGTCCGGGTCAAGCGTGCCGCGGCGCGCAATGCCGCCCACAGCGAACGCTTTCTGCGGCGCGTCTCCAGCGACCTGCACGACGGCCCCGCGCAAGACCTCAGCTTCGCCCTCCTGCGTCTGGAGAGTCTCGGCGTGTACGCCGGCCGTTCGCCCGGCACCGACCGGGATCTGCAGGCACTCGAGCATTCTCTCGCGTCGGCCCTGCGGGAGATGCGCGCCATCGCGACCGACCTCCGCCTTCCTCAGCTCGAACCGCTGAGCCTGCCGGAGGTGATGGCCCGGGCGGTCCGCGACCATCGCAGACGCACCGACGCCACGGCCGTCCTCAGCACGGCGCCGCTGCCACAGGAGGTGTCGCTGCCGGTCAAGATCACGGTGTACCGCATTCTCCAGGAAGCGTTGAACAACGCGCATCGGCACGCCTCGGCCCCGGCTGAAGTCAAGGTGACGGCCACGGTTCAGGACGAGGTGCTGACCGTGCAGGTCGTGAACACCGGCAGCAGTTTCAGCTGGGGCGGAGAAGCGAAAGACGGCCACCTGGGGCTGGTGGGCATGCGTGAGCGGGCGGAGAGTCTGGGGGGAACCTTCACCGTGCGCGCCACTCCGCCCGGCGGCACCTGCGTCGAGGCCAGACTGCCGCTCGAAGGCAGGGCCACCCGGATGGGGGGCGATCATGGCTGACCCGCTGCGCATCGTGATCATCGACGACCATCCGCTCTTCAGGGAAGGCGTGGCAACGGCCCTCGGGCTGGAAGAGGACCTGCGGGTGGTCGGAGAGGGTGGCTCGGCCGACGAAGCCCTGAGCCTGGCCACGTCGCTGCTTCCAGACCTGATGCTGCTCGACCTCAACCTTCCGGGCAGTGGCCTCCAGGCGGCCCGGGCCGTGACGTCCGCCTGCCCGGTGACCAAGATCATCATGCTGACCTTCAGTGAAGAGGAGGCCGACGTGCTTGCGTCTCTCAAGGCGGGCGCCCGGGGCTACCTGCTGAAAGGCGTCTCCGGCCGGGACCTGCGGCGCGTCGTGCGGAACGTTCAGGCCGGTGAAGTCTTCGTCACGCCGGCGCTGGCGGCCGGGGTGCTGATGGAGTTGGCCGCCCCGGGCCGGTCTCCGGCCGGTCCGCTCGATGAACTGACGCCGCGTGAACGTCAGATTCTCGAAGGGGTGGCGGGTGGGCGCAGCAACAAGGAAATCGGCCGCAATCTGGACATCACCGAGAAGACGGTCAAGCACTACATGACCAACATCCTCCAGAAGCTGCAGGTCCGCAACCGCGTCGAGGCGGCCCTGCTGGCGCAGCGTGAACATCAGCGCTGAACGGGCGCCTGCGGTTGTTGCCCGGTCCTCTCGAAACGGTACCTGCCCCCATGGGTCTCACCGAGGAGTGGCCTCAGCTGACGCCGCCGTGCCTGAATGTCCCAGCCGTTCGCGGGGAAAAGTGTCTATCTGCTTGCCCACTGATCTGGACTGGCTCAGGCGTGTGGTTATTGGCGCCGACGTTGACGCGGCCGAGCAGGAAGGCAGCCACGAGCATCAGCAGGGCGGGCCACGCCAGCGATACGGCGCCGAGGACAGGCAGGAGCGCGCTGCCCAGTCCGGAGCCGAGGGAGATGCCGAGGTACAGCACCGCCGCGTTGAGGGCCAGCATCAGCCCACGGGCGGGTGGATTCAGGCGGATCAACCGGGCCTGCTGCGGCGCCTGAAACATGTTGGCGACGACTGACCAGACGGCGAAGAGCAACAGGCCGACCCAGGCGCTTCGTGGAGCGACGAGAAGCAGGAAGGCGACGACTGCGCTCGAGGCGAGGCTCAGACCCAGCAGCCGGTCCGCGCCCAGTCGAGGTGCCACGAGACCGACCGACGCGTTGCCCAGGACACCGGCCACGCCGAAGGCAAGGAGTGTGGCTGAAATCCAGGCGGGCGTGCTTCCGAAACGCCCGGTCAGGTAGCTGCCCAGGACGGCGTAGACCACGAACAGTCCAGCCATCTGCAGCAGGGTCGTGAGAAGGGCGGGCACCACCCCGCCCGGCTCAGGGCGTGGCGGTAGACCTGCAGCGTCACGCGCTCGCCGCGCGCGACGTGGGGCACGGTTCGCCAGACCAGGAGCCCCGCCACCAGGGTCAGGGCGGCCAGGGCCAGCAGGGTTCCCCGCCAGCCGATGACCGGCGCCACCACGGACACAGGGGTACACCCACGACGGAGGCCAGCGTGAACCCCGCAAAGACGGTGGCCAGGGCCTGGGGTCTGGTGGGGTTTGGGGCTGGTGTTTCGTCGGCACCAGCAGGCTTCCCAGAGCCGAGGCCACCGGGCCGACCGCGCTGGCCCCGATGGCGGTCAGGATTCGGGTCAGCGTCAGGGCGGTGAACGAGTGGGCACCGGCGCCCAGAACCAGACTGGCGAACATGATGCCCAGCCCGGCGAGCAGGAGAGACTCGCGCTGCAGGTGTCCGGCCCAGCCCTGCACGGCGAGTGTCGAAACGGCGAAGGCCAGGGCGAAAGCGGTGACGTGCAAGTCGAGGCTCAGGGCGCGCTGAGGGCGATCACGGAAAGGGATGCAGTTCCCAGCGTGAAGTAAGCCAGCGCCAGGGACGCGAGAGCGACAGAGGAGGGCCCGGCCCTGTGTTCCGTGACATCACGTATCATATTTCAGATTAAATACAGAACGTCACGTAGTATTAACATGTTAGAATATTGGGGAGAGTTCAAGTTCCTCCCGCCAGCGTGGACGGCCCCGCAACGCCGCGCACTCCGACGCGGCCAAGACGGCGGCGCTTGATCTGCTCTACGAACACGGGTACGCCGCTATCAACATGGAGACGATCTCGCACCGGACAGGCGTATCGCGCCAGACGCTCTATCGCCGTTGGCCGCACAAATGGGCGCTGATTCTCGACGCCTTCGCGGAACATGCCGACAAGTTGCCCGCCCTGCCAGACACCGGTCACCTGCGGGGAGACCTGACGGAGCTGCTGGAGTACACCATCACGACGCTGAATGGCATCTGTGGCGCGACCAACCGGGTACTGGTCACCGAAGGCCTGCAGGACGACACGGTGATGGCCGAACTGAGAGAGGGGCACTTCGCTCGGAGACGTGCGCAGATCGAGTCGCTGGTCGCGCGGGCGCAGGAACGTGGGGAAACCGTTTCGCTGGAACTCGACGTGTTCATCGGTCTTCTGCTGGGTCCTCTGTGGCACCGGCTGATTTTTGGACACGCCCCACTGACCCGTAGCCTGGCTCCCGGCTTCGTTCGAAGTGTTTCGACTTTTCTCCATCAGGAACGTTCAAGAGAGCAGAGCTGAAGGGGTGGTTGTCAGATGCTGACACCTCGACCGCAGGACGTGCTTTTACGGCGACCGGTCAGCGTTGAAGTCGGCCACGACACGCTGCGGGCCGACCTCTACTTCCCGCCGCTCACGGCCTCGAAGGTAAGTCGAGCTGAAGGCTGAAAGCTGCCCGGCGGCGTCAGGGGCCTGGATCAACCTTTCAGGTCACCGCGATCTCACGTCCGTCCAGCAGGGAAGGTGTGCAGGCTCGGGGCATCCGGAAGTGCGGGCCAACCTGAAAATCCGTGCCAGGATGCGCGGCTGCAGACGGGGCTCACTTGACACCTCGCCAGCATGTAGCCATAATGATTACATGGCGGAAGGGAGGCCGCACCTGTGAGAAGCCAATACGCCGTCGCCATCCACATTCTGTCCATGATTGCTCTGAATCCCCAACGAACCTTCAGTTCGGAGGACCTCGCGAGCAGTGTCGGCACGCATGCAGTCGTCATCCGCAGCATCGTCAAGCTCCTGCGCTCCGCAGGTCTGGTTGAGACTCAGCAGGGTATCGCTGGCATACAGCTCACGCACCGGCCCGAAGAGCTCACGCTTCTGCAGGTGTACCGCGCGGTCGATGCGCCGGAATCGGTGTTCAGGCTGCACGAGCGACCCAATCCTCAGTGCTCGGTCGGTGGGAATATTCTAGGCACCCTGGGGTCGGTCTTTGGAGAGGCGCAAGAGGTTCTCGACGCTCACCTGGCAAAGGTCACCCTCGCAGACGTGATGTCGGATCTCGCCCGACGTATCGGCTGATTTTTTTTGATCGACATGTAGTTATACCGATTACAAGTTTTTCATCCGTTCTCGTGCTCGGTGGATGACCCGCTTCGAGATGAACGCGGCACCGTCGTTGAGCAGCCCTCGCAGGGCACCCTCAGGAAGCACCAACAAACCGTGTTTCCAGGTGCTGCCCCCATTCTCACATGCAGAAGTGAACCCAGGAGACACACGATGATTATTGACCTCACGGGCCGGAAGGCCATCGTCACTGGATCGACCGCAGGCATCGGACGGGCCACCGCCGAGGGGCTGGCGCGGGCCGGCGCTTCGGTCGTCATCAACGGGCGCAGCGCCGAACGGGTCGACGCGGTGGTGCGGGAGACGCAACTCGCCTTTCCCGCACCGGAGATCAGCGGCGTGACCGCCGATCTCTCGACCGCCCTGGGCGCCGAGGCGCTCTTCGCGCAGGTGCCAGACGCGGACATCCTCGTCAACAACGTGGGCACGGCGCACATGCGGGACTACACCAGCGTCGAGGACATCGCCAGGATTCCCGACGAGGACTGGCTCGGCCTGTTCCAGCTCAACGTGATGAGCGGCGTGCGCGCTTCTCGCCACTACCTGCCGCGAATGGTTGCGAAGGGCTGGGGCCGGGTGGTGTTCGTCAGCAGCGAATCTGCGGTCAACATTCCAAAGGAGTTGCTCGACTACGGAGTGACCAAGACCGCGCAGCTTGCTGTCTCACGGGGCCTCGCCGAGGCGGTCGCGGGCAGCGGCGTCACCGTCAACGCAATTCTCCCCGGTCCGACGAGGTCAGAGGCTCTGGGCAGCCTGATGGCGCAGCAAGCGCAGGCGCAGGGCATCACGCAGGAACAGGCCGAGCAGGCCTTCCTCGCGTCGGCGCGCCCGACCAGCCTCCTTCAACGGTTCTCGACGACAGATGAGATCGCCAACATGATCGTGTATGTCTCTTCGGATCAGGCCTCGGCCACCACCGGCGCGGCTCTCCGGGTGGACGGCGGCGTCGTCCGCTTCGTCGCCTGATCGGGAGCCGCGGCACCGACTGAGTTCTGTCCGGTTCACCGGTCTGACACGGTGACCGCCCTAAGCCCACCCGCACCACCTCTCCCCGAATTGGACCGCCTGAACTGAGCGCTGTCGATCTCGTCTTCCATTCGCAATGGCTGCGCTGATATGGAAGTGCTGCGGGTACGCAGATTCAAGAATTCTTGAGTGCAGTTTCGTCATTCAGAGTCCTGCCGACAGCGCCTCTGACAATGCGCGGAGCCCCTCCTGGTGGTCGACGGCTGCCAACCCTGTGCGGGTCCAGAAGGCGGCTCCACCGTTTGGCAGCTGATCCGTGTCAATGCCCTGGCGGTGCGCCATCTAAAAAGCGTAGCGAATGGTGCAGTAGGGCAATTCCCGGCGCAGCAGGTCGGTGAAACGCTCGACTGCTTTTCCTTTCAGGCCCCGCCGGTACCGGAGGTTCACGCCCCCGTACTCGGAGCGCTTGGTCTCCTGCCAGCCCGGCGTCCACAGGAGCTGCTCGGCCTTCGGGTGCCAGCCGAGGTTCACCTCATGCAGCCCGGCGTTGTGCGTCAGGAAGATCACCTCCGCGGCCAGCTGGGCCTTCGCTCTCGGCGAAAGTGCCGCGTCGACCTGCCGGAAGAGGTCGGTGTACGCCGTGGTCCATCCCTCGAAGATGATGACCGGCGAAAAATTCAGGTGCACCTCGTAGCCCGCCTCGACGAAGTCGTTGACCGCTTCGATTCGCTCGGTCATGTTCGAGGTGCCGATGTCCACCACCCGGGCAACAGACGCGGGCATCAGTGAGAAGCGAATCCGGGTGCGGCCCTGTGGATCGTAGTTCAGCAGGTCCCGGTTCACATACTTGGTGGCGAACGAAGCCTTTGCCGTGGGGAGGGTTCTGAACAATGCGACCAGGTCGCGCACGTTGTCCGAGATCAGGGCGTCCACGCTCAGATCGCTGTTCTCGCCGAGGTCGTAGACCCACGCCACGGGATCGACCGAATTGGCCTCCGTCTTCGGACCCTGGGCCTGCACGTGGCGGCTCAGTGCCCGCTCTACATCGCCGATGTTGGCGAAGGTCGTGACGGGATTGGCGAAGCCCTTGTGTCTGGGAACATAGCAGTAGGCGCAGGCGAGCGCGCAGCCGTTGGCCATTCCGGGCGCGATGAAGTCGGCGCTCCGGCCATTGGGGCGCAGGGTCAGGGACTTGCGCACGCCGAGCACCAGCACCTGCCGCTTGATCTTCAGCCAGTCCTTGACCAGTCCGGCGTTGCCGTGCAGACCGGGAATGTTCCAGTGCGAGGCGACCTCGATCCGCTCGGCGTTCGGGAAGCGGGCCAGAATCTCCTGCCCCCGGGGAAGGTGCGCGGCCTTCGGCTCGACGTAGATTCGTCGAAGGTCGAGAGGCGGCCGGCTGGACATACCGCATTAAAGCGGTTGGGCTGCCGGGAGAACGCAAGATGAAAGACGAAGTTGTTTCCGACCGATGACGGAACAGGAGAGGTTGAATTCGGGATGAAGCTATGAGCGACACGGTTCCAGGTCTGGTGTGATCGTTTCGGAGATTTGCAATTTGTCGCCTATTCAACGTGGTCAAAGGCAGACCAGTAGATGTCAACCTGCGCTGGAGGCCACCTCAGGGCTTCTCTTGGATGTAGGCGGACCATCAGGGGAACTCGTCCTGAAAAGTGGTCTCCATCGGTGCTCAGAAGGTCGTGGACAGGCCTTGGCCACTTCCACTCCATGCGCTCGCTGCAATTCTGACCTGCCCCTACAGTCTGGGCGGACCGCTTTTGGGGAGAATGAACCCGAAGGTCGCGCCCTCGCCGAGCTGTCCTTCAGCGAATACCTGTCCGCCATGCTTCAGGATCAGCCGGCGCACGCTCGCCAACCCCACCCCGGACCCGGCCGCCTCACGGGCGCTGTGCAGGCGCTGAAACAGGTTGAACAGCCGCTCCTGGTAGCGTGGATCGAAGCCCAGCCCGTTGTCGTTCACCGAGATTTTCCAGGTGTCTCCCTGGTCCTCCGGCCACACCCGGATGACGGCCGGATCGCGGGTGCGGGTGAATTTCAGGGCGTTCTCGATCAGCTGGCTCAATACCTGTCGCAGCGCGTCGTGGTCTCCCTGTACGGACGGCAGAGGCGCCACCTCCCAGCGGATGTTCCGGGTCAGCAGGTCCGGCACCAGGGTTTCCTGAAGCTGCGCCACGACCCTCCCGAGATCGACGGTCGTGGGCTTCAGCGGCTGCTGGGCCGTGTTGGACAGGTTCAGCATCGCGTCGATCAACACGTTCATCTGCTCGCCCGACTGTTCGATGACGTCCAGGTAGCGGGCGCTGCGCTCGTCGATCCGGTTGTCCAGGGAGGTGCGGGCCAGCTTGAGAAACCCCAGCATGTGCCGCACCGGGGTTCGCAGGTCATGGGAGATCGAGTACGAGAAGGCCTCGATCTCCCGGGTGGAGGCCGCGAGTTCCTGGGTCCGCGCGTCCAGGGCGTCGCGCTGGGCGGTCATGGTCCAGGCCTGCCGCGCCCGGTCGAGCGCCAGGTCGAGGCTGCGGCCCACCGCCCGGAAAATGCCTTTTTTGCGCTCGGTCCACACCACCGACTTTCGCGACCCCATGATCAGCACGCTTTCCATCTCGCCGCCCTGGAAGAACGGGTAACCGGCGACGGCCCGCAGGTGCCCCGACTCCTCGATCCACTGCGCGGCCGCGTCCCAGTAGTCGATGAAGGCGACCTCCTGTCGCCGCAACACCAGGGCCAGACTCGACTGCCGCAGAGGAAAGCCGGCCTGCAGCCGCAAGAGCAGGGCCGGGTCGTAGCCCGGATTCCAGGCGGTGGCCTTGTACAGGTCACCCTCGCGTTCGAGGTAGGTGACGTCGACGCCGCAGGTGTCGAAAAGCAGCGTGATCGCCTGCCGGACGAGCACCTGCACGTCCATTTGGCCGCCCACCGCCTCGGTGAAGCGGGTGAACGCCTCCAGCGCGGCGCGCTCCTCATCGAGGTGCCGGGTCTGCCGCGCCCGGTCGAGCGCCAGCTCGAGACTGCGGCCCACCGCCTGAAAGATCCGTTTCTCGCGTTCCGCCCAGGTCACCGAGGTGCGCGTTCCGATCATCAGCACGCTCTGAAGCTGCCCGTCCACGAAGTACGGATGGCCCGCCACGGCGAGGTAAACCCCGGTCTCCGGAATGAGCAGGCCGGTGTCGTTCCAGTGGTCGACGAAGGCGGCCGCGTTCTGTAGCAGCACCTGGGCAATGCCGGAGTGCTGCAGCAGAAACCCCTGCTGCAGGAACGGCAGCGGGGCAAGATCAATGTCCGAATTCCAGTTGCTGATCTTGAACAGGTCACCGTCGCGCTCGAAGTAGGCGGCGTCCACCCCACAGGTGTCGACCAGCAGCGTGATGGCCTGCTGAACGAGGAGCTGCACGTTGGTCTCGCTGCCGACCTGCTCGGTGAAGCGGGTGAACGCGGCCAGCGCCGCGCGCTCTTCCTCCAGCGTCTGCGTCTGTGCCGCACGGTCCAGCGCCAGTTCCAGGCTCTGAATGGCCGTCTCCAGCACCACCCGGTCGACCGTCGACCACGTGCGCTGGTCGAACAGGGCGATGGCCAGCACGCCGACCGGCTGGCCCGCCCGCTTCAGCGGCAGCGTGGCCGACGCGGCGATATGCCCGACGAGCGGAGCGATGTTGTCGGTGTCCTGTTCGTAGACGTCCTGGAAGTAGGGTCGACCCGTGGTCCAGGGAATGTACATGTTGCGGGCCTCGGCGAAGGGCAGACCGGCATCGACCGCCGCCTGCAACTCGGGCGACTGCAGGCTTCCGTACTGAGCCCGGGAAGTCCAGCGGCCGCCCTCGAGCTCGTAGTACACGCTCGCTCCGTGCGGCAGCAGCGACATCATGACTTCCTGCGCCCGCTTGACCAGCAGGCGCGGCTCGGTGGTCAGTGTCAGGTCGCGCGTCAGGTCGGCGAACGCTTCGAGCGCCCCGGTCCGTGCCTGCAGCTCGGCGTTCTGAAGCTTCAGTGCCCGGGAGGTCTGGGTGCGCTCCAGGGCCAGGTTCAGCCCCCGGCCCACCGCCCGCACCAGGCCCTGATCGGCCGCGCTCCAGATCCGTGTGTTGCGCAGACCCAAGGCCACGACCGAGTGCACTTCGCCGCCGAGGATCAACGGATACCCGGCCACCGCCCCGTACTCCTCGGTCAAGTCCACCCCTTCGCGCTCGGCGTCCCAGGTGTCGGTGAAGACGGGTTCGCGGGCGTGCAGGGCTTGGGCGAACAGCGGCGTCTCGACCGGAAGCCCGGCGGCGAGCGAGGCGGCGAGCTCGGGGCTGATGTCGTCGCTCCACAGGCGTGCCTTCCACAGGTCGCCGTCGCGCTCGTAGTACGCGGCGGTGCTGCCCGGAAAGCGTCCCTGGAGTACCGTGATGGCCTGACGAATCAGGACGGGCAGTTCGATCTCGCTGCCGACCGCCTCGGTGAAGGCCGTGAAGGCTTCCTGAGCGCGCGCGTTCTCGGCGATCCTGCGGCCGCGGTCCTCGAGGCGCTGTCCGAGCAGGTCGAGCTGCCCGGCGCGCTCCAGCGCGACGCTGCACTGGGCCGCCAGCGTCCGCAAAAAATACCGCTCCTCTTCGTTGAAGGTGTGCGGTTCGGTGAAATCGAGCACCAGGCTTCCGAGCGGATGTCCCACCAGGAACATCGGCAGCACCGCGCTCGCCACGGCGGCCACAGCGCCGGTCCGGTCCTCGAGCTCCGGGTAGGCGGCCTTGAGCGCTCCGGCATGTTCGAAGTAGAGCGCGTGTCCGGCCCTCAGCACGTCGGCGGCCGGCACCTGGGCGTCGATGGGCCCGTCCTGCCAGATGGTCAGCGTGCCCGGGTCATGGCCGAGGTGTCCGGCCACCTGAAGGGCCGTGCCCTCCTCGTCGACCAGCAACAGCGCGCCGGCCTTCGCTCCCAGGGCCTGCAGGGCGGGTTCGAGCGTGGCCGTCACCACTTCCGTCTGGGTATGGGCGGCAGCGAGGGCCTGGATGGCACTGATCAGCTGGGCCGTGAGTGAAGAGAGTCTGTCGGCAGACTCGTCGGGCAGCGACGTCATGCCTCAGCCTAGCGTGCTGAACGGATGAACCCCCGAAGTCATGAAGAGGCCGGCAGGGCCAACGGGGTCTCCGGTTACAGCCTGGCGGGACGGTGCGAGTGTATGGCGAACGGGCAGGATTCGGTTCGGCCGAGTGCCCCGAGGCTGGGGTCCGGGTCTTTGCCTGGAGGCGAGGAATTGCAGCGGCACACGTCCCCGATACGGCGTCAGCGTCCCAGTTCCCCCAGGGTCGGCAAACGTGCGGTACCCCGCCAGTACGACGTGACGACCTGAAGAAGGGCCTTCATGTCGTCGAACGTCGACGGCTTCACCAGATATCCGCTCGCGTAGTTCTGATAGGACCGCTGAATGTCGGTTTCCCGCACCGAGCTCGTCAGCGCGATGATCGGGATGAGGCGCGACGAATCCTGCCGCTTGGCTTCCTCCAGAAACGTGTGTCCATCCATGACGGGCATGTTGAGGTCGAGGAGAATCAAGTCCGGTCTGGGGAATCTCGGCGTTCCGGCGGCGGCCTGATCGAGGTAGTCCAGCGCTTCTCGTCCGTGAGCCGCGCTGTGAACCTCGATGTCCTGGCTGATGTTCTGGCACAGTTCGGTGAACAGCACCTCATCGTTCGGATTGTCCTCAACCAGGAGAATGACGAATGGCCGCTTGAGCATGCTTCACCTTAGCAAGCGGCCATGATGCGTCTGCAGGTTTGTCTTGTGGATTCTGTTATGCAATGGGGCGCTGCCGACAGCGGAGCCCCTGGAAGCTTGCCGCACAAACCGAGATTCACGGCTGTACGCCGTCGGGACACCTGTCGCCCATGTCCGCTGGATGCAGATGTCCCGGAGAAAAGTTCGAGCGGGCTGCGCATGAGGGGACCGAACCTCCTGACCGGGCCGTCTTTTTCCGTGCAGGGGGCTGGGGAACCTGTCGAGTTCTGCCGAGCGATGAAAGACAGCCCAACCGTAAGGGAACTGTCATTCTCGTTTCGTTACCTTAAAGCGTTTATCGTTCTCACCGTGTCGTCCTCATCTTCCATGGTCCCGCTTCAAGGAGTCGAAATGTCCCGTTCACTGCTCGCGTTTGCTGGCCTCACCGCTCTTTTGCTGACCGGCTGCGCTGCGCCCTCCGTCCCTGCCACCAACGCTGACCTGCCCGGACGGGTGGCGCCGCGGTACGACTACGTGGTCAACGTTCCCCTGCGCTCCGGCGACACGCCGGACGGCGTGGCCTCCACGCTGGGCGGCGCCGTGCTGTCGTGGGACGACTCGGGCTGTGCCTCGGGAGACGGCGAGACCTGCACCGCCCTGCTGGGCCTCAACACGGGCATCCAGATGCAGACCCTGAAGTCGCTCGGCGCCGGACGGGACGTGTACATCGAGCCGAACAGAGACGTCTTCAGCGGCGGCGGCTTCCTGACGGCCACGCTCAGCGGCTCGCGGGCGCTGTGGGCCGGCGGCACGTTCCTGGCCTGGAGCGGTGGATCGCGCGCCCTGTGGGCCGGCGGCAGCTACAGTCTGGTGCCTCAGAACACCCAGACCTGGAGCCGCATCAATCTGCAACAGGCGCAGGCGCTCGCACCGAACCTCGGCGCAGGGGTTACCGTGGCGGTGATCGACACCGGTCTGGACCTCCAGCACCCGGCCTTCCAGGACTCGCTCGCCGATCCGTCCACCTGGCAGGACTTCTACGCCAACGACGCGGTGCCGCAAGATGAAGGCACCCTGGGGGTCGGAGGCTACGGCCACGGCACCAACGTGGCCGGCATCATCCTGCAGGTCGCGCCCCGGGCCAAGATCATGCCGCTGCGCGTGCTCGGGCCGGACGGTTCCGGCGACGTCGCGACCGTGGCGCGCGCCATCGACTGGGCAGTCGCCAAGGGCGCGAAGATCGTCAACCTCTCGCTCGGCAGCACCGACAACTCCAAGGTGGTGCAGGACGCGATCAACCGGGCGACGGCCGCCAACGTGCTGGTGGTCTCCTCGGCCGGCAATGCCAACATCGACAAGATCACCTTCCCGGCCGCCAACGCCGAACTCAAGGGAAGCGGCACCAACGCCCTGAGCGTCGGAAGTGTGGATCTGACCGACACGAAATCCAGCTTCTCCAACTACGCCTCGCAACTGGAAGTGGTCGCGCCCGGCGAGAACGTGTACGCGCCCGCTCCGGGCAATCTGCTGGCGGCCTGGAGCGGCACGTCGCAGGCCACGCCGATGGCCGCCGGCGGCCTGGCACTGGCCCTCGGGCAGACCCTGAAGGTGCCCACGTCGGACCTCACGCAGAAGCTGGCGTCCACCGCCGCGAACGTCTACGGCAACCCGGCCAACGCGGCCTACAAAGACAAGCTGGGGGTCAAGGGTCGCCTCGACCTGGCCGCGTTCCTGACTGCCACCATCAACTGATGGGCCTGCTGGAGCAGCGGCGCGAGACCGGACCGACCGGGATGAATGTGCAGCCCGAGGCGACCCGGTGGGCGGCCTTACACGGCGCGGCACTGGGGCTCCTGGAGGCCGAGCCCGGGCGCGCGCTCGAACTGGCCCGGGAAGCGTTTCACCTGGCAGGTGAACTGGCCGACCGGGCGACCTGGGCCGACAGCAGTCAGCTGCTGGGCCGAGCGCTGATGGCCAACGGAGACCTAGCGGCGGCGCTCGAGCAGTTCACCGCGGCGGCCGAAACCTTCGCCGCCCTGGAAGATCCGCTCGGTCAGGCAGGAAGTGAGGAGCTGGCGGGCAAGGTCTGCCTGAACCTCGGTCAGCTCGACGAGGCGGCGCAGCACCTCCAGTCGGCCATCGCCCGCTCGGAAGAGCACCGCTCGGACCGGGCGGTGGCCATCCGTGCCACGGCCCTGAACCACCTCGCCGGAGTTCAGCACATGCAGGGGGCGTCGGCAGCGGCGCTCAGTTCGCTTCAGACCGCGCTGAACCTCTGGGAAACCCAGGGACAGTTCAGCGGGCAGGCCCACTGCCTGAGCAACCTCGGCATCATCCAGACCGCGCTCGGGCAGTACCCGGAAGCGGTCGGCAGCCTGTCGAGGGCCTACGGGCTGTAT
>Ga0160427_10000249_pt1 | contig 35422 bp, 34 predicted proteins | sample SolpanmetagenomL_FD_108194 | JGI IMG/M metagenome (GOLD analysis project Ga0160427, IMG submission 108194) | Solar panel surface microbial communities from Lawrence Berkeley National Laboratory, California, USA - L | ecosystem: Engineered > Built environment > Solar panel > Unclassified ...
AGACATACGAAGTGCTGTTCGAACCGGTGACGCCAGGGAGAGGACCCCAACCGGCACCCGGGCAAGTATGGCTGCTCGAGGGAGCGGTCTGAGGCACACCAGCGGGTTTCGCCGGATGCTTACGGTGATGGAGCGGATGCGTGCTCCGCCACCCGTCTCCCCGTCGGCGACCCGCACGGCCTGTAACCGGCCTGCTGCTTCTTGATCCTCGCCATCCCTACGCCATGGATGGCTTGCGGGTCTGTGTAGTTGCCGTGGGAGAACGCGCCAGCTTCGCGGTGCAGATGACTGCGGATCAACGCTACCTGCACCGGAGCGACATCCCTTCAGATGACCGTCTGCGTGCCGCCGGTGGCGTGGGCGGTGAATAGGCCGGGAGCGGCCGATGTCGAACGGCATGACAGACTGGCACAGGTGACCGCCTTCATGCCTCGTATGGTGGGTCAGTGCGGGCAGGACGATGCTGAGGGCCAGGGTCATGGACGATGCCAGCGCTCTTCGTGTTATCGGTCTGCTCCCCCTAGAAGGAAGATGGACGATCCGGCCTTCACGGGCGATCGTGCCGACGTGGACGAGAGCCGAGGGTCCGATAATACGCTGCGGGTAACAGGCCCAGCTCGGTTGCGTTCTCCAGCAGCGGACGATGGAAGGCGGCGCAGCCGGATTGCTTCGAGCGGAGGTGGCGATGCGCGAGCACGCGGTCCTCCGCCGATCTGATGTTTCTGAGTCCCAGCAGGGCGCAAGCGGCATGGAGCTAGCTGATCACACGTCAGAGGAGCTCCACGCCGAGGGTCGGCGATCGGGCCATTGCCGCCAGCAGGTCGGCCTTGGCGCAAACGCCGACAGCGGCTGTTTCCGAGGCGACCGCTTCACAGTGGTAGGCTTCGGCGAACAATGCGCCTTTGGCAAAAAGCTCTCCGGCACTCCCCTTGTGCATGGGAAGCGTATCCCTGAGGTTAGATGGCGGACATCTGGAGTTTCCTCGCTTCGATCAGGAACACGGGGTCGGCTGGTTTCCCCTGGCAGAACAGCACGTTCCCAGGGTTCAGCAGGCGCCGCACGCATGATCCGAACAAGTCGGAGACGACACCCATCATTTCACTGCGGCTTTCCTTGCGGACGGTGTCCGGCCAGCATCTGTAACCCCTCTCCCGGTCATCTCCTATGATTTCGATCATGCGGTCCGGGTCGGGGGCGCGCGCCGTGACGTCTCCAACCGCTCGATCGGATGGGGCGGGAAACCGTATGGGATGGACAGGTTTGCACAACCGCGATGGAGGACGCTGCAGGAGGTCCAGCAGCGCCGCATGAGTAGTTTCCGAGCCTGACGTCCAGTTTGCACCCCTGGGTAGGATGGGAGCTCCCGACACGTTGCCCGCCCCCTCTCCGAGGAGCACGCCATGCCGCTGCACCATAAATCTAATGTCCGGCCCTCGATCAACGCCGACATCTACGCCACTCACGCTGCCGATGTTTCCGTCCCCAAGTACAAGCTCGGGCGGCGCGAACTGCGTCCCGACGTCGCCCACGCCCTGGTTCGCGACGAACTGTTCCTCGACGGCAACGCGCGCCAGAACCTGGCTACCTTCTGCCAGACCTGGCTCGACACCGAAATACACGACCTGATGGACCTATCCATCGACAAAAACATGATCGACAAGGACGAATACCCGGCGACAGCCGAGATCGAGAGCCGCTGCGTCCACATCCTGGCCGACCTCTGGCACTCCTCGGGGTCCGCCGACACCATCGGCTGCTCGACCACCGGCAGCAGCGAGGCATGCATGCTGGGCGGCCTTGCGTTGAAGTGGAAGTGGCGGCAGCGCATGGAGGCTGCGGGAAAGCCTACGGGACGGCCGAACATCGTGACTGGACCCGTCCAGGTCTGCTGGCATAAGTTCGCGCGCTATTTCGACGTCGAACTGCGAGAGATTCCGTTGGAGACGGGCCGCCTGGGGATGACGCCCGAGACGGTCATCGCACGGTGCGACGAGAATACCATCGGTGTGGTGCCCACGTTCGGCGTCACCTTCACCTGCCACTACGAGCCAGTCGCCGAGATTGCCGCGGCACTCGACAAGCTGCAGGCCGACACCGGGCTCGATATCCCGATGCATGTCGATGCGGCCTCGGGCGGGTTCATCGCGCCGTTCGTCGAACCGGGCCTGTTGTGGGATTTCCGCCTTCCCCGCGTGAAGTCCATCAATGCATCCGGCCACAAGTACGGACTGGCCCCGCTTGGCGTGGGCTGGGTGGTGTGGCGCGACAAGGCGAACCTGCCAGAAGAACTGATCTTCAATGTAAATTACCTGGGCGGCAACATGCCCACCTTCGCCCTGAACTTCTCGCGCCCGGCCGGGCAGATCATCGCGCAATACTACTTGTTTCTGCGACTGGGCCATGACGGATACAAGCGCATCCAGCAGAACGGCTACGACACCGCACAACACATCGGGCGCGAGGTGTGCAAGTTCGGTCCGTTCGAGCTGTTCTTTGACGGAAGCAGCAAGAAGGGCCTACCCGCCATCTCCTGGGTGATCAAGGACGGTATCGACGCCGGGTACTCCCTGTTCGACCTGTCGGACCGGTTGCGCGTGCGCGGATGGCAGGTGGCAGCCTACACCATGCCGCCGAACATCCAGGACACTGTCGTTATGCGCGTATTGGTTCGGCACGGCTTCAGCCGCGACATGGCGGACATGCTGCTGCTCGACGTGAAGCGTGGGATCGATCACCTGCTGGCACATCGGCCCGCCTCGCCGCAGACGGCGGCCGAGGCGACCACCTTCACCCACAGCGCAGTCGCGGCCGTGCCCGCACCGGCCACACCGGCCCTGGGGATCGGCAAGCCCATCGAGCGGAAGGTCCACGCCCGATCAATGCACGCCTGACGCGCCGCCACCGGGGCCGGCCGGTGGCGACCCATCATCGCCAACGACCGGAGAACGGATCGCATGACCTGGATCACGACGACGCTTCGAATTTATCCGGAGCTGGCCATCTTCATCGCCCTCGCCATCGGCTACTATGTCGGCGGGAAGAGCTGGCACGGGTTCAGCCTCGGCGTCGTCACCGCGACGCTGGTTGCCGGCGTCGTGATAGGACAGCTCGGCATCCCGATCTCGCCCAACGTAAAGTCGATCTTCTTCCTAATCTTCCTATTCGCCGTCGGCTACGGCGTGGGCCCACAATTCGTCCGCGGCATCGCCAAGGACGGGTTGCCGCAGGCGGGGTTCGCCGTCGTGATGGCGCTGCTATCGCTGGGGGCGGCCTACGTCGCAGCCCGGTTCGCGGGTTATGGTGCCGGATCGGCGGCTGGACTGTTCGCCGGGTCGCAGACGCTCTCGGCCTCGATGGGGCTGGCCAGCGACGCCATCAACCGACTTGGGTTGCCGCCCGACCAGGCGACGGCGATGTTGAACGAGATCCCCGTCGCTTACGCCGTCACCTACATCTTCGGCACGGTCGGGTCTGCACTGATCCTGGCGACGCTGGGTCCGCGACTATTGCGGATCGACCTCGTGGCCGAATGCAAGGCCTATGAGCTTGCACATGGCAGCGCCGCGCACAGGGGCGACGAGGGTAGCGCTTGGCACGAGTACGATCTGCGCGCCTTCAAGGTGCCGGATGACGACGCCGCGATCGGCAAGACCGTGCCGGAGGCGGAAGCGCATTTCGGCCCGGCCCGCGTGTTCATCGAGCGGATCCGCCGAGCCGGCGCCATTGAGGAGGCGCGCGCCACCACCGTCATCCAGGCCGGCGATGTCGTGATGCTGGCCGGCCGGCGCGACGTGCTCGTGCGGGTCATCGAGCGGGCGGCCGAGGAGGTGGACGACCCCGAGCTGCTGTCGGTGCCGATCGAAGGTGTCGACGTGTATGTCACCAGCAAACAAGCGGACGGCAAGACCATCGCCGAACTCGGGCAGGACCCGGCGTCGCATGGCGTGTTCCTGCGCAAGATCATCCGCGGGGTCACCGGCACCAGCATCCCGCTGCTGCATGGGACCGTGGTGCACCGGGGCGACATCCTGACGCTCACGGGCCGAGTGCAGGACACGACGGCGGCCGCCAAGGCGCTGGGATACCCGGACCGGCCGAGCAGCGTGGCCGACGTTGCATTCATCGCCGTGGGCATCGTGATCGGCGGCTTGGCGGGCGCGCTGGTCCTGAAGCTCGGCACCGTGCCGCTGACGTTGTCGACGGCGGGCGGGGTGTTGATCGCCGGATTGGTGTTCGGTTGGCTACGGTCCATCCACCCGACCTTCGGACGCATCCCGCCGGCCACGGTCTGGTTCATGAACTCGCTGGGCTTGAACGTCTTCATCGCGGTCGTCGGCATTACGGCAGGACCGGGCTTCGTTGCCGGGTTGCAGAAGCTCGGGATCAGCCTGTTCCTGTGGGGCATCTTCGCCACCACCGTGCCGCTCGTCGCAGGCATGTTCATCGGCAAACACGTGTTCCGCTTCCATCCCGCCATCCTGCTAGGCGCGGTCGCCGGCGCCCGCACCACCACGGCGGCACTCGGCATGGTCTGCGAGGCCGCCAAGAGCCAGGTCCCAAGCCTCGGCTACACGGTAACCTACGCCGTCGGAAACACGCTGCTGACCATATGGGGGCTGGCAATCGTCCTCCTGCTAACCTGACAGGACCTGTCCCCGGAGCGCACTGTCCCCAAAACGCACCTGTAAACACTGCGGGGACCGCAGTGGGCAACAATACGTAATATATGGGACAACGCCTAAGCTCCCCGTGTTTCCGCTAGAAGGTGCACAGCCGCTCTCCTAGCGGCATTGCGAGTGTGACACCGCTATGCAGTACGACTTTCCTAACCCATCGAGCCAGGCTTTGCCTGGCCCACCGAAAGGCACCACACGGTCCGACACGCTGACCGTGGTTGGCATTGGCGCATCCGCCGGAGGTCTCGATGCCTGCACGAAGCTCGTTCGCGGCTTGCCGGACGGCAATGGCATGGCGTTCATCCTCGTCCAACACCGCGATCCTAGCCAGGAAAGCCTCCTTGTCGAGCTGTTGGCCACCCACACTGCCATGACTGTCCTGGAGGCGACCGACGGGATGCCGCTGGAGCGCGACCATCTGTATGTCATTCGTCCGGGGAATTATCTGTCGACTGCCTGTGGTCTGCTGCAACTCTCGAAACCGACTGCTCCACGCGGCACGCACCTGCCTTTCGACTTCCTGCTGAGCTCACTTGCCGAAGCGTATGGAACCCGCGCTGTATGCATTGTGCTGTCGGGCACTGGCACGGACGGCAGCCTCGGATTGACGGCGATCAGGAAACGCGGGGGTCTAGTGATCGTGCAAGATCCCGAGGAGGCCGAGTACGACGGCATGCCACGGAGCGCCATCGCGACCGGGGCGGTGGACCTGGTTTTGCAGGCTTCGGAAATGCCCGATGCCCTGGCCACGCATCCCTACGCTACCGAGGCGGGCGACGCGGCGCCTGCGGAAACGGGCCGTAATACGGTCCAGGATCCTGTGCGGCAACCCTTGCAAGCGATCGTCGAGTTCCTGCGCGCCACGACGCCACACGATTTCACCTTCTACAAGCCAGGAACGCTGGAGCGGCGCATCGAGCGACGCATGTCGGCAGCGAGGGCGGCCCACCTACGGGGCTACCTCGATCTGCTACGTGCCGATCCGGCGGAGGCAGGCCTGTTGGCGAGCGACCTGTTGATCAACGTCACAAGTTTCTTCAGGGACCCCTGAGTCTTCGACCGCCTGGATTCCGACATCATCCCCGACTTGGTCCGTAACCACGACACGAGCCAGCCGCTGCGTGTGTGGGTTCCGGGATGCAGCACCGGCGAGGAGGCTTGGTCGCTGGCTATGCTGTTTTGCGAGCACATAGCCGCGTTGAGGCCGTCGGTCAGGCTTCAGGTGTTCGCCTCGGATGCCGACGGCGGTGCGGTGGAGAGCGCACGTAGAGGGCTCTATCGCGATACGATCGAGGCCGATGTTTCGGAAGCCAGGCTCGCCCGTTTCTTCTGCCATGACGAGCACGGCTACTGCATCCAGCCGGAGCTGCGCGCCCTGGTCGTTTTCACCGTCCAGGACGTGCTCGCCTACCCACCCTTTTCCCGCTTGGACTTCATCTCCTGCAGGAACCTCCTCATCTATCTGCAGCGCGATGCCCAGGCCCGCGTGATATCGCTGTTCGACTTCGCGCTGCGCGAGGGCGGCTTCCTGTTGCTGGGTGCCGCGGAAACGCCGCGCAGGGGCGAGGGGCGGTTCGAGACCATCGCCAAGGCCGAGCGGTTGTATCGCAGGGTCGGCCAGAGTCGGCCGGCGGGGTTGCGGTTCCTAACGGGGGCAGCGGGACGTGGTCCGGCGGCGGGGCAATCTGGCCGTGAGGACCCGCCCGAAGTAGCGCTGGCAGCTCTCGGACAACGCCTTGTCCTCGATTCCTATGCCCCGGCGGCGATCCTGATCAACAGCAGGCGGGAGTGCCTGTATACGCTCGGGCCCATTGATCGCTACCTGCGGGTCGCGGCCGGCGGCGCGGCGCAAGACGTGCTCGCCCTCGCACGGGACGGCGTGCGGACGAGACTCCGTACGGCCCTTTACAAGGCAGACTTGGCTAACGGCGCTCTCCCGCGCGCCAGAGTCCCGGGCGCAGGCGTGGCAGTACCCTACAGCATCGAGGTACGGCCTTTGGACGGCCCGGGTGAGGCCACCCACCTCATCTGCTTCATCGAACAACCGGAACTGCACGACATCGCCGACCTCGCCTCCTTCGGTACCGCGCCGCGCGCGACAGACCTCGAGCATGAAGTAGAGGTTTTGCGGGCGGAACTGGCGGAAGCCGGCCGTTGCGCCGAGGCGGCGGGCGAGGAGCAGAGGGCGCTCGACGAAGAGGCATTGTCGGTCAACGAGGAGCACCAGTCCGCGAACGAGGAGCTGCTGACGTCCAAGGAAGAGCTGCAGTCGTTGAACGAGGAGCTGACAGCTCTCAACAGTCAGCTGCAGGAGACGCTGGAGCGCCAGCGCACGACATCGAACGACATGCAGAACGTGCTCAACAGCACCGAGGTCGCAACCTTGTTCCTGGACCGACACCTCAACATCCGGTTCTTCACCCCGAAAACCCGGATGCTGTTCAACCTGATCGCGGCGGACATCGGCCGTCCCCTGACCGATTTGGTCTCGCTCGCATCCGATGCGGCGCTGCCCGACGACGCCCGAGCGGTGCTTCGGAACGAGGAGCCGCTGGAGAAGGAGATTGAGGCCAAAGAGATGTGGTTCATGCGCCGGGTGCTCCCCTATCGGACCGACCACAGGCAAGTCGACGGCGTGGTCATCACCTTCACGGACATCACGGAACGGAAGTTCACCGCTCGGGCACTGGAGGATGCCAGGGAAGAGGCCGAACGCGCCAACGCCGCCAAGTCGCGCTTCCTGGCCGCCGCAAGCCACGACCTGCGCCAGCCGCTCCAGACGTTGGCGCTCCTGCAGGGCCTTCTCGCGAAGGCGGTGGAAGGACATGCGGCAGCGGACCTCGTCGCTCGGCTGGACGCCACCCTGGGTGCGATGTCGGGGATGCTGGACTCGGTGCTCGACATCAACCAGATCGAGGCCGGGGTGATTGGAGCCGAGATCGTCGCGTTCCCGGTGTCCGGCTTGCTCGCCAGGCTGCACGACGAATACAGCTATCAAGCACATGCGCAGTCTCTCGGGTGGAGTGTGGTGCCGTGCAGCCTCAACGTCGTCAGCGATCCGCGCCTGCTCGAGCAGATGCTGCGTAACCTGGTCTCCAACGCGCTGAAGTACACTGGACAGGGAAAGGTGCTGCTTGGTTGCCGCCGTCGCGGCGCATCGCTGACCTTCGAAGTGTGGGACACCGGGACGGGCATTCCCGAGGACAAGCTCGGCTTGATCTTCGAGGAGTATCACCAGCTGGACAATGCCGCGCGAGACCGCGGCAAGGGATTAGGGCTGGGGCTCTCAATCGTGCGGCGGCTCGGAAACCTCCTGGATCATCGGGTGGGCGTCCAGTCGCGCCAGGGCAGGGGCTCGGTGTTCACGATCGAGGTGCCTCTCGCGCGGGATGGTGCGGCGCCCCACGATGCATCGCCGGAGCTGGTCGATGGCCCGCCATCGGCCAGGGCACTTTCGCGCGGCTCGATCCTGGTCGTCGAGGACGATCCAGATGTGCGCGAACTCCTGCAGCTGTTCCTGCGCAACGAAGGGCACCGGGTAAGCGCCGCCGCGGACGGGGCGTCCGCGCTGAACCTGGTCGTGGCATCGGAGAATCCCCCCGATGTCTTGCTCACGGACTACAACCTGCCCGGCGGTCTAAACGGGCTGGAGCTGGCCGGCCGTCTACGGGAGGGGCGGAGGCGGCCGCTTCCTGTGGTGGTGCTGACGGGCGACATCTCGGCGGAGGCCCTCCGCGCCATCGCGCAGCACGACTGCGTGCCGCTCAACAAGCCCGTCCGGCTCGACGGCTTGACCAGCGTCCTGTACGAGCTGCTGTCGCCGTCGCCCGACACCACGGCGCCCGAGCCCGCAAAACGAACCTTGGCCGACGCTCCGATCATCTTCATCGTCGATGATGACCCCAACATCCGGCGGGCGATCCGCGGCGTGCTGGAGGCCGACGGGCGCGAGGTCGAGGACCATGCGTCGTCCGAGTCTTTTCTCCTGGCCTACCAGCCGTGCAGCAACGGCTGCCTGCTGATCGACGCGCACCTCCCGGGCCTCGGAGGGCTCGACCTGCTTCGGCGGCTGCGTCGGATGGATGACCGGATTCCGGCGATCATCATCACCGGGCACGGAGACGTGCACATGGCGGTGCAGGCGATGCAGGCGGGCGCATCTGACTTCCTGGAAAAGCCGATCAGCCCGGCCGAACTGGGCGCCAGCCTGGAACGCGCGCTCGAGCAGTCGACCGACTCGGGCAAGCTCTCCTCCTGGCGCGCGACCGCGGCCCGGGCGGCTCGAAGCCTTACGGACCGTCAACGGCAGGTAATGGCACTGGTCATCGCAGGCCACCCAAGCAAGAACATTGCCGCAGATCTCGGCATCAGCCAGCGCACGGTGGAAAACCACCGGGCGGCCATCATGGAACGGACTGGCTGCACGTCCCTTCCCGCGCTGGCCCGCCTGGCGCTTGCCGCCGCTTGGACCGGGTCGGACGAGTCGCTCGTGGCCGCCGGGCCCATCGCGAGGACCGCCCGTCCCTGATCCCGGCACGGAACGGCCTGCACGCTCTGGCGCGGCGTCCGGTCACCGCCCGGTGTCGTGCAGGGCCCGGAACGCCTTCAGCAGTACACGTGGATCGAACTTCCCCTTGTAGACGGCAGGCGGCCTCGTCTTCAGGCCAAGCAGCTCGCAGACGGCGAGCTGGGCCGAGCGTATGGAATATTCGACGGTGAAGACGACATCGTCCGGCATCTCGCAGAATTGGCCCATGAACGCCAGGTTGTGCGTGCCCTTCGGCAGGATGGCCGGCCTGTCGCCCTTGAGCCTCGGCAGGAACTGGCTGGTGATGAAGGGCATCATGCAGGGAATGCAGATGCAGGATCCGAGGATGGCGGCGCCGTCTTCACCGATGTGCAGATGCCCGAGCAGCTCGGTCATTATCTCGCGCCCGGAGCACAGGGCCATCGGCTTCGCCACGTGATCGCCGGGCCGATCCATCGACAAGCCATAGCCCCAGAACACCTCCACTCCGTCCGGCTGGTCCATGAAATGGGGCTGGTGGGGGATGACGATCGAGATCAGCCAAGCCGAGTCCGGAAATGTGATTAGGCCACCCTCGCCGGGAACGTTCCCCGTCAGTTCCCGCACGGCGCGGAGCAGGGTGGGCCTGTGCAGGGTGACCGTGAACGACACCCACCGTGACTGCACGATGTGGTCGGAGAAGACAGCGGGACGTCCGAACTCCGGACTGACGGCAGCGATCCTCTCCCAAAGCGTCCACGCGCCGCCGTCATGTTTCTGACCCTGCACCGGAGGCGTATCCATGCTGCCCAAGCTGGACGCCTCGGTCATCGAACCCAGCGTGACGATGACGTAGTCGCCGGGGCGCACCGCGATCTCCTCCGGACTCCCGCCGCGGTCGACAAGGATACGCTCCACCGTCTTCTTTCCGTCATGAGTGGCAAATCCGAGATCCGTCACCCTTGTGCCCAAGTCGAACCTGACGCCTCGTTCCTCGAGCCATCTGCGTAGAGGGCGGACCAGCGAGTCGTGTTGGTTGAACGGCGTCCGCATGATGCCGTGCAGGCGCTCGAAGCCCTCGACCATGTGCACGAAGCGGGCAAGGTAACGCTTGAACTCGACGGCGCTGTGCCAAGGCTGAAAGGCGAACGTGGTGCACCACATGAACCAGAAGTCGGTCGCGAAGAACGCTGGGTCGAACTGGTCGGCGATGGTCGCGCGACCGAGCAGCTTTTCAGGTCCGAGCACCAGGCGTCCGATCGTGACGATGTCCTTCTCGCCGAGTCCGAATTTCGGGGCGATCTGTCTCCGGCCGTTGCGGACCAGGCGGGACTTGGAGGACGTCCCCATAGTCTCGTTCCACCTCAGGATCTCCTGCGTGACGGTCTTGCTTTCATCGAGCGTGGGAATCGAGGAGAACAGGCCGAAGGTGCATACATATTTGCTCTCCAGCATCCTTCCGCCACGAAGCACATACCCGTCTTCGGCAGACCCAGCTCCGTCGAGGCTGCCACCAAGCTGGCCACCTTGCTCCAGGACCGTGATGCTCCGCCCGAAGGCGTCGCCATCCCGGATCATGAACGCTGCAGCAGCCAGTGAAGCGATGCCGCCGCCCACGAGGTAGATGTTCGGGGGGCTGTGGGGATCGCGTGGTGCCGATGACGGGATGAAAGCCTCAGCACCGGTCATGTCGCACTCCCACACATCGGGGAGACGCTATGGCCCACACAGCGCATCAGGCAGGGACGGAAACTACTCAGCGGGGCCTTCGGCACATCCAGCTGACATCGATCATTTCGGCATAGGTATTTTCCGAACCTGCCGGTTCCCGGACGCCATGGCTATGTGACGGTTGTGCGCGAAGTGCTGTCCCCCCGCGATACCGTGGGGGATGACGGCCATCTGCCAATCGCAAAGGTATAGATTCCATGATTACGACCCATTCGGTTTTGCCACGCGTGATAATGGCCGCATCCGTGGCGCTGGGGCTTGGTGCCTGCTCGCCCCGGCCGGGAGCGTCGAGCATGAACGGTCCTGTTACGGCGCCAGTGACCGGCTCCGCGCAGGGCGTCAACACGCACAACTCGGAGCCCATGCCGAGCGGCATGCGGATGCAGGGAAACGGGATCGCGCCCGGCTCGCCATTCTCTTCGGACCGCAACGTCGTGCCTCAGGGTGGAAGCGCACAGGGTGTCAACACGCACAACTCGGCACCGATGCCGAGTGGCATGCGCATGCAGGGCAACAGCCCGGCAGGCGCCCCGATGAATTCCGATCCGACGATGGTGCCGCGTACCGGGTCCGCACAAGGCGCGAACTCAATGGACTCCCAGCCGATGCCGAGTGGCATGGTAATGCCTACCGTTCCCGGCCGTTACTGAAAGCCGTGCGGGGTGGTCCAGACCGCCCGCCCCGCGAGCCGGTGTGAATGGCGACAAGTCGATGTGGCAGCCGCCTCGGATGAGCCTTCGAGGTCGGTGAACCGTCAGAAGCGAGGATCGTGTATATGAAGACCGTTCAGTTCAAAGTAACCTCCGGTGTCATGCTGGCCATGTTGCCAATCCTTCTCGTCGGGTGCGGCAGTCCGGACCGGCGCCTAGTCCTGGACCAGCAAAACTGCACTGACATGGGACATGTCGCGGGCACACCCATGTTCAGGAAGTGCTTAGACGAACTTAACGATCGCCGCTGTGCCCGCGGGAGTACGAAGACCGGGAGTTCGCATGTAGTCACCAGTGATTGCACGCGGTTGAATTGAGGGTTTCTCGGTGAGGGCGATTGCAGATTCAGGCGAACGCAGCCGCGTTGATCCGCTCCCGGTCTCCGGCAGAAGGCTCCGTGGAGGAGAATCCTCCCTGTATTCCGTCCGCGGCTCTCCGGTCTTCCGCGACAGCGATGACCGAATTTGGTTCCATGCCTGACAAGCTGGCGCGTTCAGATCGGAGACCTTCATGAGCGAACAACGGCACGAGCCCGAAGGCTGCTGCGGTTGCGGCAAGAGCGTTCCGGCCGGAGCCTCGTCGATAGTCGATCCTGTTTGTGGGATGAAGGTCGATCCCGCGACATCGAAGCACAGCTTCGATCATGGCGGGACCACCTACCATTTCTGCTCGGCAGGCTGCCAAGCAAAGTTCTCGGCCGACCCCGGGAGCTACCTGAAGCCCAAGGCCGCGGAACCCGCCAAGCCCGGTGCCATCTACACCTGCCCAATGCACCCGCAGATCCGCCAGGTCGGACCCGGAAGCTGCCCCATCTGCGGCATGGCGTTGGAGCCGGTGGAAATCACGGCGGAGGCAACGCCCAATCACGAGCTGGCCGACATGTCCCGGCGGTTCTGGGTCGGCCTCGTGCTGACCCTCCCGGTGTTCATCCTGGAGATGGGCAGCCATGTGCCATGGCTCGGGCTGGGCAACCTGGTACCGGAGCAGTGGTCGATTTGGATCCAATTCGCCCTCTCGACGCCCGTCGTGCTGTGGGCCGGGTGGCCTTTCTTCCAGCGCGGCGCGGCGTCCGTGCGGTCCGGCCACCTGAACATGTTTACGTTGATCGCGCTCGGCACGGGAGCGGCCTACCTTTACAGCCTGGTCGCGACGTTCGCGCCCGGACTGTTCCCGCCGGGTTTCCGTATGATGGACGGCTCGGTTGCCGTTTACTACGAAGCCGCCGCGGTCATCACGGTGCTGGTGCTGCTCGGTCAGGTGCTGGAATTGCGGGCACGCGATCAGACGGGCGGAGCGATCCGCGCGCTGTTGAACCTTGCGCCCAAGACCGCCCGGCGCTTACGCGACGGCGCCGACGATGAGGAAATCGGGCTCGACCAGGTCCAGGTCGGCGACCGTCTCCGCGTGCGGCCCGGCGATGGTGTGCCTGTCGACGGGACCGTGCTGGAAGGAAAAAGCGCGGTCGACGAGTCCATGGTCACTGGCGAGTCTATGCCTTCGTCCAAGGCGAAGGACGACAAGCTCATCGGCGGCACCGTGAACGGCTCCGGGTCGTTGGTCATGCGGGCCGACACGCTGGGAGCCTCTGGGATGCTGTCGCGCATCGTGGCGATGGTCGCCGACGCGCAGCGCAGCCGAGCGCCGATCCAGAAGTTGGCCGACACGGTGGCGGGGTATTTCGTCCCGGCGGTGCTCGGCATTGCGATCCTGGCCTTCATCGCCTGGGCGGTATGGGGCCCGGCGCCTGCACTGGCCTTCGCGTTGATCGCTGCCGTGTCCGTCGTCATCATCGCCTGCCCCTGCGCACTGGGCCTCGCTACCCCGATGTCGATCATGGTCGCCGTCGGCAAGGGCGCCGGGGCTGGCGTGCTGATCAAGTCGGCCGAGAGCCTGGAGCGCATGGAGAAGGTCGACACCCTCGTGGTCGACAAGACCGGCACGCTGACCGAGGGCAAACCCCGCGTCACGGCGATCGTCCCCGCAGCCGGATTGACCGAGGACGACCTGCTGAAGCTTGCCGCAAGCCTTGAGCGTTCGAGCGAGCACCCGCTTGCAGCGGCGGTCATGGGTGCCGCCAAGGAAAAGAACATCGTCGCCGATGAACCCACGGACTTCGCCTCGGTGACCGGGAAGGGCGTCACCGGAAAGGTGGGTGGGCGTCTCGTGGCACTCGGCAATGCCAAGCTGATGGCCGACCAGAAGGTCGACATGGGCAACCTATCGGCGAAAGCCGACGAACTGCGCGGCTCCGGCGCCACGGCCCTGTTCGTGGCAGTCGATGGCAAGCCGGGCGGCGTCATCGCCATCGCCGACCCGATCAAGGCGACCACGCGGGCCGCGCTGGACAGCCTGCGTGCGGACGGCATCCACGTCGTCATGCTGACGGGCGACAACAAGACGACCGCGCAGGCCGTGGCCAAGCAGCTCGGCATCGACGACGTCGAGGCGGACGTGCTGCCCGAGGACAAGAACCGCATCGTGAAGAAACTGCGGGCAGACGGGAAGATCGTCGCGATGGCGGGCGACGGCGTGAACGACGCGCCCGCCCTGGCCGAGGCCGACGTGGGCATCGCGATGGGCACGGGCACCGAGGTCGCGATCCAAAGCGCCGGGGTGACCCTGGTGAAGGGTGACTTGGCCGGGATTGCGAGGGCCAGGGCGCTCAGCCGGATGACGATGCGCAACATCCGCCAGAACCTGGTGTTCGCCTTCGCCTACAACGCCATCGGCATCCCGGTGGCCGCAGGGGTGCTCTACCCGGCGTTCGGCATCCTGCTCAGCCCCGTCGTCGCAGCCCTTGCGATGTCGCTGAGCTCGGTATCCGTCATCGCCAATGCCCTGCGCCTACGGGCCGCACACCTGTGATCCGCGCCGAACAAGCCCGGCTAACGCCATCCAGGAGAACCAGCATGCCCGGCTCATTCGCGCGCACCTCGCGCCCCTTCCGTATAGCTCTTCTACTGCCTCTGCTCAGCCTTCTCCTGACGAGCTGCGGCTACAACGACATCCCAACCTATGAGGAGCAGGCAAAGGCCAAGTGGTCCGACGTGCTGAACCAATACCAACGCCGGGCGGACCTCATCCCCAACCTGGTCGAGACGGTGAAGGGATTCGCCAAACAGGAAAGCAGCGTGCTGGAAGCGGTGACATCGGCACGCGCCGCGGCAACCTCCATCAAGGTCGATGCCAGCACCATCAACGACCCGGAGACCTTCAAGAAATTCCAGGAGGCGCAGGCGCAGCTCTCCGGCTCACTCGGGCGGCTGCTGGCGATCCAGGAGGCATATCCGGTTCTGAAGTCCAACCAGAACTTCCTGGCATTGCAGTCGCAGCTTGAAGGCACTGAGAACCGCATCGCCGTTGCCCGGCGCGACTACATCGAGGCCGTGCGCGTCTACAACACAGAGCTAAAGACGTTCCCGGGATCGCTGTGGAGGAGGATTTTCTACTCCGGCAACAAGCCTATGGAAGAGTTCACCGTCGCCGACAGCGTGAAGACGGCGCCCGCCGTCAAGTTCTGAGGAACTGCCCGGTGATCCGGCGCCTGGCGTTCACGCTGCTGGCTTGGCTCTGCCTGACAGCGGGTGTCTATGCCCAGGCACCGGCGACCACATCCTTGACGTTTCCGGCACTCACCGGGCGCGTCGTCGACGAGGGCGCCTTGCTCTCCCCGTCGGATCGGGCGTCGCTGACGACCGAGCTCGCGGCCCTTGAGGCCAAGACGACGGACCAACTGGTCGTCGTGACCCTGAAGTCGCTTCAGGGCACGACGATCGAGGACTATGGCTATCAGCTCGGCCGCCGCTGGAAGATCGGGCAGAAGGATAGGGATACCGGTGTCCTCCTGATCGTAGCCGCCACCGAACGCAGAGTTCGGATCGAGGTTGGCTACGGCCTGGAGGGCACACTGACGGATGCCGCGACGAGGCTGATCATCGAGAATACGATCCTGCCTGCTTTCAGGACGGGAGACTTCGCTCTCGGGATCAAGAATGGCACCGACCAGATCGCTCGGCTGCTCCAGGGAGACCCTGGAACCACGTCTCGGCCGTCGCAGGTGGCATCCAGTGCCGGTTCAGGCGCAGAGACCCCGGTCTGGTTGATGATCCTGCTCGGCATGTTCGGGGTCGGGCTGATGATCTTCTGTGCCGTCAGCGGCGGGGCGGCCTGCCGGGGTATCATGCAGGTCGTGTTCGTCCTCGCGCTCTCGGGCCGCGGAGGTTCGTCGGGGAACAGGTCGTCGTCGTTCTCCGGCGGTGGTGGCTCCTTCGGCGGCGGCGGAAGCTCGGGAAGCTGGTGAGGGAAGCCGATGATCAGCGACACCGACAAGCTGCGGGTGAGCGCCGCAATCCGCGCCGCCGAGTCCGGCACGGCGGGCGAGATCTTCTGTGTCATCGCCCGGCATTCGAGCGACTATCGCCTCGTCCCAGTTGCCTGGGCGGGAGTTGCGGCCCTCTTCGCTCCGCTGCCGTTCCTCTACCTGACGGTATGGTCTGCCCCGGTTATCTACCTGTTGCAGATCATCGCATTCCTCGTGAGCACGTTCGTGCTGTCACACCCTGCACTCCGGTTCAAGATCGTGCCGCCTCGGGCGAAGCGCGATCGGGCTCACGCGGAGGCGATGCGCCAGTTCCACGTGCAAGGGATCGACAAGACCGAGAACCGTACGGGTGTGCTCATTTTCGCCTCGACCGCCGAGCGATATGTCGAGATCGTCGCCGATGCCGGAATCAACGACAGGGTGTCGGACGCGATTTGGGATGAAGTCGTCCTCGCCCTGGTGTCAGCGGTGAAAGAAGGAAATCCCGGAGACGGCTTCATAGCCGCGATCGAACGGTGTGGCGCCATTCTCGCCGAGCATTTCCCACCTGGTGCATTGAAGCGTGACGAGCTTCCGGACAAGCTTTTGCAGATATGATCAAAAGCTACGCCGCATCGGAATGGGAGGCTGGTATGGGCCGGGCACCCTGTATTAGTTGACGGCCGGAGTGCGGTCCTGCCCGGGCCCGGGTCGACCAGCGTGGAGACGCTTCGCTCGGATGGCACGAGGCAAGTGTTCGTCCTGGCCGAGCGAGATGGCTACTTGGGGTCCTTGGCGGACAACACGGAGCCGCACGCCTTCACAGCGACCTTCGTCGTTGCGGGCGAGTGCCACGCCGTCGTATTCGAGGAGCACGAGCACGCCTATGGCGCGGCGTACCGGGACAACAACATGCGGGCCGCCGTCGTCCACGTCCTGCCTAATGCAGCGGTGTCCGTGCTGGTCATCGTCGGCCTGCTGCTGGCGCGGGCCTTCGGCTGGCTGGGGATGGATCCGCTGACGGGGATCGTCGGCGCATGCGTCATCGCCTTATGGGCCTAGGACCTGGTTCGCGACACTAGCGCCATCCTGCTCGACATGAACGCGGACACTGCCATAGCCGCCAAGGTGAGCCGCGAAGCTGCCCGATCTGCTGCATGGCGCTGAAGCCATTGGAGATCACAGCGAAAGCGACGCGGCGGCTGCTTTGAAGCTGTTCTCCCGGGTGTAGCGACCCATTCCACATGGTTCGCCCGAGCTGGCGGGATGGTCGGGTGTGAGTAGTTTCCGACCCTACCCCGGGACGACCGGCGCCGCATAAATTGCGATGCCCACTGGAGCGGCGTCGGCCATGCCGATCCGTCGAGGAAGCGCCACGAATCGGCTCGGATTCGAACCGAACGCCGGAACCCGTCCCGTATTTGGATCGCGGGAAAACAGGAAGGATACGGACATGAATTTCAAGCAGGCGATAGCAGGTCTTCTGTTGGCGGGCAGCATTGCATCCCCGGCCTTCGCCCAGGGCGAAACCTTAGACAAGGCATACGGCAGCGGCGTCATGACCTTCACCACACCCGACGGCAGCATCGTCAGGAAGAGCGTTCCTGCTGCGACGATGAAGGAGATGACGGAGGGCGCTATGCCCATGACAGCGGGGGTCATGATGATGATGCATGACGGCAAGATGTACATGATGGCGGACAAGAAGATGCCCAACGGCAAGATGATGTCCGATATGGCGATGGGCAAATAGGAAGTTCCGCCCCTTAAGGCGGACGGAGGGACAGGCAGGCGGTCGGGCGTTCCGCCGCCTCCCAGGTATCCCGGGGCCGATGCCGGGCCGTTGCCCCCTGTCGGGAAACCGTCCCGCCCAAAGCGACGGCGAGCGCAACGGCGGCTGGGTGTCTTTACGCCGGCAGGCTGCCTGGGAGCCACCTCGCACGCCGTCGTCAACGCCTTGAACGTGCCCCAGCATCTCAATGTCAGGAGACCACGAATGACGTTCCCGATCACGACCTCCGCAATGCTTGCCGGATTGCTGGCCCTGACCATGCCGCTGACGCCTGCGCGTGCTCAGATGATGCCGATGTCCAAACCGCCCGCAGCGGGTCCCGCGCCCGCGCCAGGTGCCATGCCCGGCGGGATGATGGATGACAAGAAGGGTGCCATGCCGGGCGTAGCCGCTGGCATGACCGCCCCGATGGGCGACGATAAGATGAAGCCGCCGATGGCGGGCGGGATGATGGGCATGATGTGCATGCCGCCGGCCACCGCCGGATCCGCAGCGGCTGCCGGAATGCCGACCCCGGCCGCGGTGCCGCTCGATCATGTCGAGGGCCGAATTGCCTTCCTCAAGGCCGAGCTCGCCATTACGGACGCCCAGACGCCGGGCTGGACCGACTTCGCAGATGCCTTGAGGACCAGCCGGACTCACCTGGACGCGTCGCGCGCCGCGCTCGTGACGTCGCAGAATGCCACCGCGACGTCGCCCGCTCGTCTCGAGGCATACGAGCAGCACCTGACCGCGCGGCTCGCGAGCGTCCGCACCGCCCGGGACAGCTACCAGCGCCTGTACGCGACGTTGAACCCCGAGCAGAAGAAGAACGCCGACGAGATGGTCTCGCCGCTGCTCGCGTCTTTCTGAGCATGCTCCCCGGGCCGCCTGAGAGGAAGCTGCTCGGGACGGCACTGCTCCTAATGCTGCTAGCCACGTCCGGGGCCGCCATGGCACAGGCGGATGCGACTGACCATTCCTCCCACCACCCAGGCGGAGCCCCGGCAGCAACCGGGGCTCCGCCCATGGCCCCCATGGAAGGAATGCCGCAGACGGCAGCGCCGTCTCCGGAAGCCGCTCCGTCACCCGATCAGATCGCGCCCGCACCGCCCGCCGGAGGCATGTCGGGCATGATGGCTCCGACTGCGACCGCGCCTGGATCTTCGCCGGCCGGGTCGGCCCCGGCCGGGTGTGCCGGAATGGGATGCATGGGTGGCGGTGGCGCCAAGCCGTTCTATCCGGCGCTCATGGAAATGCCCGTCCTCACGCCCGAGGCCCGGCGCTTCATCGAAGCGGAGGCGGCACGGCGTCTGGGGGCTGGGTCCGAGGCGATCACGACCGGCCAGGCCCCCCTGCATGCTGCCCTGGCGGCGAATGATCCGAAGGCCATGCGACAGGCGATCGCAGACGTCCGGGAAGGGGTCCTGCTCGCCGAAAGCGGCGCGGCGGCGCTGGTGGCCGTCAACGAGGCACGACCGCCGCACCACATCGCGCTGGCCTGGTTCAAGGGGCAGATGAACACCGCAAGCAGGAGCGAGAGTGCGATGAACGACGGACCTTGGGGCTTCACATGGCTGCACTTCACGACGATGGGCTTCCTGCTCGCCGTAGTCCTCGGGGCCGTCCTGATCCACTATGCCCGTTTCCGCCGTATCGACGGCCTGGTGCAGCGGCTGTCGCCCAGTGCCGCACCCGCCGGAGGGAGTCCGAAACCTGGAGTGGCAACCGACGGTGCCAAACCCGCGCCGACCGCACCGGGCGGTGCTGGCACGGGACAGTCCGCTGTCGCAGCAGCCAAACCGGATCCTCCGAAGCCGGGCGCCCCTGCCTCTGCTGCTGGAAAGCCATGGTCCGGGGCACTGAAAGTGGCCGAGATCTTCCAGGAGACGCCTGCCGTTAAGACGTTCCGGCTCATGTCCCTGGACGGCGGCCCGATCCCGTTCTCGTTCCAGCCGGGCCAATACCTCTCCTTCTCGGGCCAGATCGATGGAAAAGCGATCCGGCGCTCCTACACCATCGCCTCATCCCCGACGCAGCACGACTATGTCGAGATTACCGTGAAGCGGGAAGAACAGGGTGCGGAATCCCGCTACCTGCACGACCACATCACCACCGGTGATCACCTCGACGTCACGGGGCCGTCCGGCAAGTTCACCTTCACGGGCGCCGAGGCTGACAGCATCGTCCTAATCAGCGGCGGCGTGGGCATCACGCCGATGATGTGCGTGCTCCGCTATCTCACCGACCGCGGCTTCCCCGGTGAAATCTACTTCCTGCACGGAACCCGTTCCGCACGGGACATCATCTTCTGCGAGGAGCTGTCCTACTTGAGGAAGCGGCACGCGAACGTTCAGGTCGTCATAACCGTAGCGGACTACGAGGACCTGACCTGGGCCGGTCCGGTCGGTCATCTATCGAAGGAGCTGATCACCCGGTCCGTGCCGGACATCGCTCGCCGGAGAATCCACGTCTGCGGGCCGCCGGCGATGATGGAGGCCGTCAAGGCGTCGCTTGCCGAGCTGGGCGTGCTGAAAGAGCAGATCAAATCCGAAGCGTTCGGCCCGGCCAAAGGGGCTGCCCCCCCAGGTGCGGGTGCGGCGGGCCCGGACCCAGAGGCCAATCCGTCCGCAGCAGCCCCACCAAAGGCTCGGGCCGCGGATCCCGTAGCGTCCGCAGAGGCTCCGGGTGCGGCAGTTGAGGCCGCGCCGGCGGCAACGCCCTCCGCCGCAGCGCAGGTAGAATTCCGGAAGTCCGGAAAGTCGGGGGCGCTCGCCCCGGACCAGCCGGTGCTGGAGGCCGCCGAGGAGATCGGGGTGACCATCGAATTCGAATGCCGGGTCGGCACGTGCGGCACGTGCGTTGTGCCGCTGCTCGAGGGCGAGGTGACCATGGCGGTCGAGGACGGGCTCAATCCGGAGGACAAGGCGCGCGGCATCATCCTGGCCTGCCAGGCAAAGTCGGCAGGCAATATCGTCGTGGACGCCTGACTTGAACGAGACCGAGAAGCTGACCGTAGGCGTGCTGGTCAGCGCCCTCGCGCTCATCGCCCCCGGGTTCCTGCTGCACGTGGCCCCGCGTTTCCCCGGCAGCTTCGCGGGTAGCATGTTCGGCATTGCGGCCGCGATCCTGCTCCTGCTGCTGCTCGTGTATTCACTGGTCAAGCGCCGTGCCTGGATCAAGAAACGGGTGACTGCGCACGCCTCCCTGCGCGCAATCCTGTCGTTCCACGTCTACGCCGGCGTCGTAGGCGCGCTGCTGGGCATCGTTCACAGCGGCCATGCCTTCAACAGCCCGCTCGGGATCGCCCTTGTCTTGACCATGCTCGTCGTCGTGTTCAGCGGGTTTGCGGGGCACTACTACGTCCTTCAGCTCGGAACCGAGCTGAAGGACCAGCAAGGTATGCTGGCCGTGCTCAGGGTCCGTTACGACGCCATTGCGGGTGGCCTGGCCGGCAGGCCGTTGCCGGCCGGGGTAAACGCTGCGGAGGTGCCGATGCCGAGGCTGCTGGGGGCGATGGCAGACCTCGAGGGTTCCATCAAGGAACGTGAGACGCTGAAATCCGGCTTGGCGCGCTGGGTCGGAGTGCATGTCGGTGCGGCGTTGATCATGTATTCGCTGCTGGTGCTGCACATCTGGAACGGCATCTATTACGGTCTGCGGTGGCTCGGGTGAGCGTCCGCGCCGTCGTTCTTGTCGCGCTGGCGGTCATCGGCCTGGCTGCCGCGCTCATCGTGCCCGTCGTGATCTACCGGGGCGGCACGGGCGCGCTGCCGATCTGGGCTGCGGCCGCCAGCCCGGGCCCGCTCTCCGCAGCGCACGCCTTCCTGGGCACGCAGTGCGAGAGCTGCCACACGCCGGACCGCGGCATCGTGGCGGCGTCTTGCATCACCTGTCATGCGCCAGACGCGGCGGTGCTCGGTAAGCCGTCCACCGCGTTCCACGCCACCGTCGGGGAGTGCCGGGGCTGCCACATCGAGCACCAGGGAACCGACATGCGCCCCGTGCGGATGGACCACTCGGTGCTAACGAAGGTCGGCGTGGCGGCGGCGCACGCGGGGGAGATAGCCGGGCAGCCTGCCGCGGACAGCCTGACGGCCATGCGACATTTCCTGGCCGGGGTCACCGGCGCGGGCCCGGCGACCGATGCCGCGTCTCTCGACTGTGTCTCCTGCCATGTTACCCGCGACAAGCATCAGGGCTGGTTCGGCACGCAATGCGCCGACTGCCACGCAACCACGACCTGGAAAGTTGCGGAATACCTCCATCCTTCGCCGAAATCGCAGGAGTGTAACGAGTGCCACAAGGCCCCGCCAAGCCATTACATGATGCACTTCGACATGATGGACAAAGGCATGACCGGGCAAAAGAACGCCCGCGTCGAACAGTGCTTCCTGTGCCACCAGACCGACTCGTTTAATAACATCAAGGGGCGCGGATGGATCAAGATGCATTGACGGCGCACCGCTGTCGGGTGATGCGGACTGTGACACGCCTCCGCGTGCTGTTGGCGGTTTTAGGCGCGCTGGCGGCAGTCTCGGCTGTCGCGCGTTCCTCCCTGGCGCAGACAGCCGCAGACCATGTGGCGCAGGCGCACGGAAAGCCAATCACCGGCGGGCATGACATCCAGCCCACGCCCTCGGTCAAGGACGAGCGCTGGCGTCACCACATGATGATGCTCAAGGCGCAGGAAGCGGCGCGAGCAGGGAAGCCATCCGTCGAGGAGACGGGCCCGGCAGCCGGACATGGCCGTAGGTAGTTTCCGAACCTGCCTCGCACGCAGCCACCCTTTTAACGTTCCGCCATTGGTGCGAATTAGGATGGAACTGCTTCCATGACCCGTATCCGACAGTCGGAGTGACGAACGCCATGAATCGGGACAGGATGCTGCCTGACATAGCCGAACTGGGGACACGGATCTGATGAGCCCGCCCCGGAGCGTCCTGCGCCGACGCCGCTTCGTCCAGAGCGCCGCGGCCACCGGTGCCTTTGTGGCTGGCCTGCAATCGCCGCGGGCGCAGCCGGCCGAGACAGGATCGCTGGTCCTGCTGGGTCCCCGGTTTGACCTCACCGTTTCCGCGACCCCGGTTAACATCACCGGCAAGACATCGGTCGCGACCGCCGTCAACGGCCAGGTTCCGGCCCCAACCCTGCTTTGGCTCGAGGGCGAGACGGTCACCGTGAACCTCACGAACAGGCTGTCGGTCCCCACTTCGATCCACTGGCACGGCATCAATCCGCCGGCCGCTATGGATGGCGTTCCCGGCGTGAGCTTCGCGGGCGTTGCGCCGGGCTCCACGTTCACCTACCGCATCCCGGTCGCGCAGTCCGGCACCTACTGGTATCACAGCCACTCGGGGCTGCAGGAGATGACGGGCCTTTTCGGCGCGCTAATCGTGGTTCCTCGGCGGATCGAGCCCTATCGCTACGACCGCGAGCACGTGATCCTTCTGTCGGACTGGAGCAACGAAAACCCGGACACAGTACTCGGCAACCTCAAGTTCGACAGCGACTACTACAACCGTAACCAACGGACCGTCGGCACCTTTATCGACGATGCGGGGCGCGACGGGCTGGGAGCCACCTTGAAAGACCGCTGGGCGTGGGGCGGCATGCGCATGAGTCCCACCGACCTGGCCGATGTCACCGGGGAGCTGTTCACGTACCTCGTCAACGGCCGCCCGCCCGCCGTGAACTGGACAGGTCTGTTCAGGCCGGGCGAGAAGGTTCGCCTGCGGTTCATCAACGGCGCGGGCATGACGTTCTTCGACATCCGCATCCCCGGCCTGCGCATGACGGTGGTGGCCGCGGACGGGAACGACATCGTTCCGGTTAGCGTGGAGGAGTTCCGCATCGGCGTCGCGGAGACCTACGACGTCATCGTAGAGCCCGGCGCCGCGCCCGCTTACACCATCTTCGCCCAGGCCCAGGACCGCACCGGCTATGCGCGTGCGACCCTGGCCGTCCGCGACGGGCTCGCGGCCGAAGTGCCGCCGATGGACCCGCGGCCGATCCGCACGATGGTGGACATGGGCATGGCAGGCATGGCGCCCGGAAAGGCGGATGGCGGAATGGCGATGGGCTCCCCCCCGCCCGGGGCCGGCGGGGGCGGGTGCGGAGCGGCGCCGTCGCATGCTCCGGTGATGGGCGTCGGCGTGGACAACGTCGCCATGACGCCAATGGATCGGCTCGGCGACCCGGGTCTCGGACTCGGGAACAGCGGCCGCCGGGTTCTGAACTACCGCGATCTCCGCGCATTGCAGCCGTTCAAGGACCAGCGGCCCCCGTCACGCGAGATCACGCTGCATTTGACCGGCAACATGGACCGTTACATGTGGGGCTTCGACGGCAAGAAGTACTCCGAGGCGCCGGGGCCCATCCGACTGAAACTGAATGAGAGGGTGCGTTTTGTGCTCATCAACGACACGATGATGGAGCACCCGATCCACTTGCACGGCCTCTACATGGTCCTGGAAAACGGCCAGGGTGCCTTCCTCCCCCCAAAGCACACAGTCACCGTCAAGGGTGGGGAGCGGCTCAGCTATCTGGTGACTGCCGACGCGGCAGGCGCATGGGCATTCCATTGTCACCTGCTGATGCATATGGACACAGGGATGCTTCGTGTAGTGTCCGTCGCGTGACGCGGGCGGCGTCAGCGGCAGCGTGCGTCGTCGCCGGGTCGCTTTGGCTCGCGCTTCCGGCCCGGGGGCAGGCGCCTCCGGCGGTGAGGCTGACCGCCGATCCGGTAACCGGGATCAAGCTGCCGCCGCCGATCGACGACCGGCGCATCGAGTTCCACGTCCTTCTGGAGCAGGCCGAAGTCCGCAGCACCGGCTCCAGCAACAACGCTCGTTACGAGGGCCTGGCCTGGGCGGGGACCGACTACGACAAGCTGTATGTGAAGTTCGAAGGCACCCGCCGGAACAACGGCAAATTCGGCGACGGCATCAACGAGGTGCTCTATGCACGCGCGGTGTCCACCTACTTCGACGTCCAGACGGGCGTCCGCATCGACCTGGACGACGGGCGGGGGCGCACCTGGTATGCCCTGGGGATCCAGGGCCTGGCCGTCCAGTTCTTCAACGCCGAGGCGACCGCCTATGTCAGCACCGGCGGGCATTACGCGGCGAAGTTCAACGTGTCCTACGACATTCCGATTACGAATCGCCTGTATGTCCAGCCTCAGGCGGAGCTCAACGTGTACAGCAAGCCGGACCCAGGCCGAGGCGTCGGCTCCGGTCTCGGCGAACTCGATGCCGGGGTGCGGCTCCGCTACGAGATCAGCAGGAAGTTCGCTCCCTATGTCGGCGTGTCGTATCAGAAAGGCTTCGGTCAGACCGCCAAGTTCTCGCGGCAGGAAGGCGCCCCCGTTAGCGACGTCCGGTTCCTGTTCGGCGTCAGGACATGGTTCTAGCGGTTTCCTCGACCGTCATCGGCCGCGCGCGCAAATCGAACCATTGATGTGGGATAAACGATATGATGGATCGTCGCCACCTGATCGCACTCCTCGCCGCAGCTTCGGCAACATCTTCGGCGGGTGCCGGGGCCCAGGCACCCGCCATCGGGCCGCCCAATTCGATGCCCGGCATGGCGCGGGAGACCATGACAGCACAGGAGTGCATCGAGAGCTGCTGGCGGTGCCACGTCGCTTGTCTGGAAACTGGACGCTACTGCCTCGAGAAGGGCGGCGCCCACGCCGCAGCGGGGCACGTTTCGCTCATGGCGGACTGTGCCGAAATGTGCGTGAGGGCCGCCGACGCTATGCTTAGGCGGTCGTCCCAACACGCCGCGGTATGCCTCGCATGTGCGGATATTTGTGACGCTTGTGCCCAGGAGTGTGAGGATTTCACCGACGATGGGCGCATGCTTGCCTGCGCGCGAACCTGCCGCGAGTGCGCGGGGCACTGCCGGGAGATGAGCAAGCGTCCGATCTGACGCTGGGGCAGTTTGACGGAAGGAGCGATCCAGCTACGTCTCGTCGCACGGCGCCGAAAGGCGGCGTATTTCGTTCGCCGTGTCCACCTCGTCCTGAACCTGAACGAGAGACCTCATGAACCGCTCGACCGCCGCGTCCAGCAGACCATCGACGTACTGGCGCAACTCCTTGGGTGTTCCCGGCTGTGATCGAAGGTGCTGCTCGAATTTCGGTGCAATCTTGGCCGGCAGTCCAGAGGCAAATCGATGCAATGCGAGACTGGCCGCTGCCGCATGATGCCGGTAGTGCTCGACTGTGGCCCTTAGTCGGCAGGGGGGACCGGGCAAGTCTTTGGCGATCGCGATTCGCCTGTCGACGGCGACCAAGTCGGCCTCGAGCTGAAAGCCAAGACACCCTGGCCCGTTGGCCAACCGCGTATCATGGATCTCGATACTGCGCGCCGCGTAGCCGACAGTGCTGGCGTAGAAGCCAAGCACAGGGTGCGCTGGCGGCCATCGGACTTGCGCCGATATCACCCTCAGGTCTTCAAGGGTGATGTCCTGGATCATGCTAATCGGTGCCTCCTGGACAACCACCTCAACCGACGTGTTCGGCAACGTGCCGCAAGGGGCAGCGATAGCCCCACACGCCACGAATATTCCTGCCGCCACGATCATCGCCGCCTTCATCGGGTTGCTCATGAACGCCTACCTCTGGGCGACGGCCCCACCCCTTCATCGGATGCGGGGCCGCACATGCGAGCTTATCGTGAACCAGGCTGACGCGGCGCGCCCTCGTTGGATTGCGGGACGAGGCCGGAGGGCGAGGTCACGTCCGAATGAGGCTGCGCCTCGCCGATCGCGGCATTTCCCCCTGGGACGGCGTTCAGGGATACGACACCTTGGGCCGAACCTGTTTGCGGAACCGCACCTGTGGGCGCGGTGATATGTCCCTCGGGGAGCCGCGTGTGCGCCGGCCCGCCCCCGGGAAGCGCATTGGGGACGATTTCTCCTTGAGCGGATCCAGTCACCGGGACGCGCGCGTCATCGGCACGGGCCGTTCCCACGCCGATGATCCCGAGCAGGGCGGCGGCAGCGATTACGCGAACGCGAGTAAGCGGCATGATGATTCCCTATCGATGATCTGCCACACTGGCAGCACTATCGAGATGAGCCGCGACAGGTATGTTTCGCAGTGGGGTTTCATGACGAAGCATGTCCAGCTCCGGCATCATGCGGGTTGTCGGTGCGTTGCTGGCGTGGCTGATTGCGCAGCACAGAACACGAAGGAACGAGCAATGCATCATGGGTTGATTTCAGCATTTGTGGTCGCACTGGCGATCTTGCCGGCCGCCTGCGCGCCCCAGCCTACCGGAATGGCCGCGCCAGCGCCCGCCACGACCCTGAGTGGACCGCCCAATGCCGCTCCCACGACGTCGCCGATGCCGGGCATGGCCAGCATGGATCATTCCAACATGCCGGGCATGAGGATGCAGGGCATGGACCACTCGAGCATGCCGAGCATGCAAGGCATGGACATGAACACGATGATGACCCACTGCGCCCAGATGCGTCGGCAGCCCGGCTCGGGGCAGACAGCACAAGGGCGGCAGATGCTCGACCAATGCGACCAGATGGACAGAAGCATGGGCATGACGCCTCCCCCTATGCGCTGAAGGCCGAGCATCTGGCCGTCCCGCATCATGACAAAGTATGTCTGATGCCCGGTTCCGATTGCCGCCGGGGCAGCCGGGTGGTTGGTTCGACGTCTCGTCTCCACTGAAGCCATCTCTGGCTTCGACGGACATGCTATGGCGCCTCGGCGTTGCCTAGGAGAACAAGAATGAAACTCGTTGCGGCTTCCTTGATGATGGCGTTGGCAATCGCCCCGGTGCCGGTCTTCGCCCATGGCGAGCGTCCGCAGCCTGCCCACGGCGGCGACATGCAGGACGCCCAGGGGTTCTGGGTTGAGCTCGTCGTGAAGGGCAGCGACGTCACCGTGTACGTCATGAGCGAGGATCACAGGCCGATACCGGCCCAACAGATCTCGGGGACCGCGACCGTCCTCGTCGAAGGCAACAGCTACAAGGTGGAGCTGGGTGCCGGGGAGGCGAACAGCGTTCGAGGCAAGCTGCCCGTTCCGGCGGCAGGCAAGCTGGTCGCTACGGTTGCGCTTAAAGTCGACGGCAAGACCGCCTCTGCCCGGTTCTCGGGCGCCGCCTGATCCGCTTGAGCTACCCGACTTCCAGACCGTTCAGCCCACCCCGGGAGAGCAAGTCTTGGGCAGGTGCCTGGCCGCGGCGAGGTGGGCCTCCGGCCGTTACCTCGCCAACTTCCGCCCGCGGTGACCTTGCAGCCGCGTGCACCATCATGAAGTGAGGCTGGTGGTACGCGAGGTGGATTGGCTCGGAGCCCCTCGCGGTGCCCATCGGCGACCTCGTCCGTTTCTGACTGCCCCGCAACACTGCAGTGAGCGACTCAGGTGCAAGTTCCCTTAGCACCTGATCGAGTGCAGATCATTTCTACCGGGGCTGGCCCGGAGGCACACCGGCTGCAGGCGCGGGCGACGTCCCCATGTTCATCGATCCATGATCCATGGGCATTGTCATTTTGCCGTGGTCCATCCCGGCCATACCGCCTTGCGCCTGCGACGCCATCCAAAGGTCGTTGTATTGCTCGTCCGTCATGCCCGGCAATTTCTGCAAGAACGCTACGGTGTTCCAGAGCAGCTCGTCCCCGTCGCTTGCCATGGAGGGCATGGCGCTCATTTTGATCCCGTTCTTCAGGATCCAAAACAGCTCGCCCGGCGTGTAGCGGGCGGCTGCGTTGGTCAAGTTGGGCGGTTGCGGGTACATCCCCTCGGCGATGTCGCCGGGCTTCGTTCCCGGGGCACCGTGGCATGTGGCGCAATGCTCGGAGAAATGCCCCACGGCACCGTTGATCTTTGCCGGGTCGTCGTAGCCGGCGGGCGCGACAAGGCCAGCCGCACGGGTCTGTATCGACCTTATGCGTGCCTTCTCCATCACCCAATACGTCAATCCCCAGTGCGGATCGGTCGCGGCGACGCTGAACACGCCGGAGTAGACGAAGGCGGCGCCGCCGGCGATCGCCAAGGCAGCCGCCGACAGTAGCGTGAGAAGGACAGTTTTCATTCGATTTCCGTCGGGTCGGTTCAAGCGGTCACGGCAGGTGGGGCCACCGACGCGAACGGCCTGCGGCGCGTCGCCATCGCCGTTCGGTCGCCTCAGCTGGCCGGCGGACTATCGGCGCGCCGGCGGGGTCATACCCATGCTGCGGTCCATCTGGTCACACTGGTCGAGCATCTGGCGCCCTTGAGGTGTCTGGGAGGTTGAGGTCTGCTGACGCATCTGCGCGCAACGGGCCATAAACTGGTTCATGTCCATGCCCTGCGATTGCTGACCACCTTGCGGCGGCTGTCCCGCTTGCGGCGGTTGGGCGAATGCGGCTCCGGCGACGCTGAACAGCATCGACGCTGCAAGGGCCGGAAGGATGAAGAAACGCATGTGGTAGCTCCGTGATGTTGTCGCATCCGAGAGCCCCCGAGCGCTGGCCGGAAGCTCCGATGCAGCGAATTAACATGCTAAGGCCGCCCTCGAATGTGACATAAGATTGCCTGGCAGCCTCGCGCCTACTTCACCGTTGACCGGGTCTGACCGTCGGCCATATCGGATCGCAGAGGCGGCCTATCCGCCAGCCCAGCAGTGGAGCGGACCAATGCAAAACAAGTCACTGACGCGGCGCGGCGCTCTCGGCATCGGCGCTGCCGCGGCCGCATTGGCGATGGCCCCACGGGCTTGGGCCCAGGGCGTGCAGTCTCGGGCCGGCGGGCCGAAGGTGTTCGACCTCGTGCTCGAACACATGATGGTCGACATCACCGGCACCCCGCGCCCGGCGATGACCGTCAACGGCCAGCTTCCGGCCCCGGCGCTCCGGTTCCGGGAGGGTGAGGAGGTGGTCATCAACGTCACCAACAAACTGCGGGAAGATACCTCGATCCACTGGCATGGCCTGTTGCTGCCCAGTGGCCAAGACGGCGTCCCTGGCATCAGCAACGGCTTTCAGGGCATTCCGGCCGGGACCACCCACCAGTATCGGTTTCCGCTGAAGCAGGCCGGAACCTACTGGTATCATAGCCATTCCGCGACCCAGGAGCAGTCGGGCTTGTATGGGCCCATCGTCATCGAGCCCCGCCGGCCCGACCCCTTCGCCTATGACCGCGACTACATCGTCGAGCTGTCGGATTGGACCGACGAGAGCCCCAACCGGGTCATCGCCAACCTCAAGCGCGACCCGAGCTACTACAACTACCAGCGCCGGACAGGCGCCTCGCTGGTCCGCGACATGGCGGCGGCCAAAGACGGAGCGGAGCGCACGGCCCTGGTCAAGGACCGGCTGATGTGGGGCGACATGCGCATGGACCCCACCGATATCGAGGACGTGACTGGCTACACGTTCCTGGTGAACGGCCGATCACCTGACCGCAACTTCACCGCGCTGTTTCGCCCCGGCGAGCGGATCCGGCTCCGGTTCATCAACTCGTCCGCGATGACCTACCAGGACGTGCGCATTCCGGGGCTGCGGATGACGGTCGTCCAGGCCGACGGTAACAACGTCCAGCCTGTGGTAGTTGACGAGTTCCGGATCGCCCCGGCCGAGACGCTGGACGTCATCGTCCAGCCGACCCGGGACGAGCAGTTTCAAGTCCTGGGCGAGTCCATGGGGCGGCAGGGATTTGCCCGCATGACGCTCGCGACCCGCGAAGGCCTGACGCCGCTGCCCCTGCCGCCACACCGGCCCCGCCCGCTCCTGACGATGGCTGACATGGGCATGCCAGCGAGGACCCCCGGTGCCGACCGCGGAACCCCGCGTCCCGAAACGGACCGCACCGGCCATGTCGCCCCGATGGACATGGGAGACATGGGCGGGATGGATCACTCGAAGATGGCCATGCCCCCCACGCCTCCTCCGGCCGCCGCGCCCATGGCGGGAATGGACCACTCGCAAATGGCGATGCCGGGGATGGATCATGGCAGCATGCCGGGGATAGCGATGCCTGCCGCGCCGATGGCAGGAATGGACCATTCTAAGATGGCCATGCCGGGTATGGACCACGGTAGCATGCCGGGGATGGAGATGCCTGCCGCGCCGATGGCAGGGATGGACCATTCCAAGATGGCTATGCCGGGGATGGACCACGGCAGCATGGGTGCCATGGGCGGCATGCAGATGGGCGACCCGATCCAGCAGGACACCGGTGCGCCTCCAGGTGCCAAGGTCCTGTCCTACCGTGACCTGAAGGCGCTCAGCAACCCGTGGGGCAATCGGCGGCCGGATCGGACCATCGAGGTCCGGCTGACCGGAAACATGGAGCGCTACTTCTGGTCCATCAACGGCAACAAGTTCAGCGAGGCGCAGCCGATCGTCTTCAACTACGGCGAGCGCGTGCGGCTGCACTTCATCAACGAGACCATGATGAACCATCCCATGCACCTGCATGGCATGTGGATGGTCCCGGACGTTGGCAACGGCGCACAGAACCCGCTGAAACATGTGGTCAACATTAAGCCAGGCAGCGAGCTGGACGTGGACGTGGTCGCCGATGCCGAAGGCGGTTGGGCGTTCCACTGCCATCTTCTCTACCACATGGAGACCGGCATGATGCGCAAGGTTGTCGTGCAGCGGACGAGCGCAGCCCTGTGAGGCTCCGCTCCGTCACCGTCGCTGCCGCGCTGGCACTCGGAGCGTCGGTCGGGTGGTCGCCGCAAGGCATCGCCCAGCCGATGCCGCCCAGCCACTCCATGCCCGGCATGGACATGTCCGGGCCGTCTGCCCCGGCTTCGACGGGCACTCGGGTCGATCCGGGCCCGCTGTCCTCGAAGGCGCCACCCTCCGCCGCTTTCATGGACCACCATGAGGCGCTGTACGGTGCCGTGCTCATCGACCAGCTCGAATACCGGGGTGCAGGCAGCGGCACGAACATTGGAGCCTGGGAAGGGCAAGCCTACTACGGCGGGGACTACAACAAATTCTGGATCAATACGCGCGGCGAATACAACAGCAAGGCGAAGTCGCTCGAACGGGCCGAGCTCCAGCTCCTGTATTCCCGGCTGATCAGCTACTTTTTCAATGCGCAGGTCGGTGTCAGGCAGGACTTCCCGATCCGTCCGAACGAGGGAACGCCCGCCCGCACACATGCGGTGATCGGCATCCAGGGCCTCCTGCCAAACCTGTTCGAGGCCAACCTGCAGTTCTTCGTGGATCAGCGCGGGACGGTTTCCGCCCGGTTCGAAGGCTCCTACGATGCCTATCTGACGCAGCGCCTCGTACTGCAGCCGCAGGTTGAGATCAACGCCGCCGCGAATTCCGATCCCCAGTCTCGCCTGGCCAGCGGCTTCACGCGCCTGGAGACCGGCCTGCGGCTCCGTTACGAAATCACCCGAGAGTTCTCGCCTTACATCGGTGTTCAATACGAGAGCGTGCTGGGCGACACGAGGCGAATCTACAAGCGCGTCAATGAGGAACGGAGTATCTTGAGCGGCGTCGCCGGCATACGACTGTTCTTCTGACCGGAATGGAGCAGTTTCCGGCCGAGCTTGCAGCCTCAATTTCCGGCTCGGGTGCCATCAATCCTGAAGCGGCGTTCGAGCCGCACGTGCTGGTCGTCGAAGACGATGGCGAGACCAGGCGCCTGCTGGTCCGGCTTCTGCGGGAGAATGGCCTGCGTGCCACAGGTGTCGCAGATGGGGCAGAGAGGTGGGTGGCCCTTTCGACAGCCGCGCCGGATTTACTGCTGCTGGACCTCATGCTGCCCAAGAAACCTGGGCTGGAGCTTCTGCGAGAGCTGCGCCGCGAGGAGCGTTGGTCAGGGCTTCCGGTCGTCATCGTCACCGCCCGCGGCGAGGTCGGCGACCGGGCCCGGGGCCTGGAGCTCGGAGCAGACGACTACATCCCGAAACCCTTCGACCGTCGCGAGCTTCTGGCCCGGGTCGGCGCTGTCCTCCGGCGGACGACCGGGCAAGGACGTGCTCCCCGGGAGACCGCGGTCCGTTTCTCCGGCTGGCTGTTGGACACCGGACGCCGCTCTCTGACCTCGCCGGGCGGGGCTTCCGTGGACCTGTCGGGCGCGGAATACGACCTGCTCACGGTGTTCCTTGACAATCCCAAGCGCACGCTGTCCCGCGAGCGGCTTCTGGAGCTCGCACGGAACCGCGTCTCGGTCACGGCGACGGACCGGAGCGTGGACGTCCAGGTCAGCCGCCTGCGGCAGAAGCTCGAGATCGGCGGCGAGGACCGAGCGCTCATCAAGACTGTGCGGGGCGTAGGCTACGTGTTCGTGGCGGATATCGAGGAATGAAGGACATCCTCTTCCGGCTCTGGCCGCGCGGGATGGCAGGGCGGACAGTCCTGCTGTTCTTGATCACCCTTACCGGCTTCCATCTCAGCAGCCTGTGGATCCATCACCACGACGCACTCGACGAAAGAATGGGGGGCAGCGACGCGGTCGCGTCGACGACCGTCATGGCGGTCGGCATCGTGGTCGCGTCCGTGCTGCTCGTGCGGTGGCTGACCGGCCCTCTGCGCCGGCTCGCGCAGACGGCGGACGGGATTGGGCGTGGGCGGATCGTTCCTGTGCCCCATGGCGGACCCGAGGAGGTCCGGCGCCTAGCGCAGGCGCTCGACGCCATGCAGACCCGCATAACCCGGCTCGTCGATGACCGGACACAGGCGCTTGCGGCAGTCAGCCACGACCTCAGGACGCCGATCACCAGGATGCGGCTGCGCGCTGGGTTCCTGGAAGATCCGGACACCCAAGCCCGCATGGAAGCCGACTTGGACGAGATGGAAGGCATGATCGCGGCGACGCTCGCCTACCTGCAGGGCGAGGCGGAAACGGAAGCGCGCCAGCTCACCGATGTCGGGGTGCTGCTGTCAACGCTGTGCGATGCGGCGGCCGACGCCGGCGGCGCGGTCGCTTTCGAGGGACCTGCCCACCTTGACGTCCTGTGCCGGCCTGTGGCGCTCCGCCGAGCGGCGTCGAACCTGATCGGGAACGCCGTGAGCTACGGCGGGACGGCGCGTGTCACGCTGGCCCCAGGAGGGAATGGACTCAGGATCACGGTCGACGACGATGGTCCCGGGATCGCCCCCAATGAGCTCGACCGGGTGTTCCAGCCGTTCTACAGGCTGGAGGCCTCGCGCAGTCGGAGCACGGGCGGGGTGGGCCTGGGACTGACGATTTCGCGGCAGGCCATCCTCGAACAACAAGGCACCCTGATCATCGAGAACAGACCTGAAGGTGGTCTGCGTGCTGTCATCCGCCTGCCTGTCGATAAGGATAGCGTCCCGCACCGCGGTGCCGTTCTTCGAGCCGAAGCGAGCGCCTCGCCGGAGAGTAATATCCCACTGTACGCTGAACCGAGCAGGGAGGCCCGGAATGCATCGACGTAGGTTTGTGTTCGCTACTCTACCCGCAGTCGTCCTGTCGCCAGTGGCCTTCGCCCGTGCGGAGGAGCGGCCCCGGATACGTGTGTTCCGTGACCCCGGATGCGAATGCTGCCGCGGTTGGGTGCGGCACATGGAGCAGGCCGGGTTCGACGTCCGCCTTGAGGAGCGCCCACGCACAGACCTGATTCGGCGGACGTCCGGGGCACCACCCGAGCTGATGGGATGCCACATGGCGCTCCACGATCGCTTCGCGTTCGAGGGTCATGTCCCAGCCGCGGCCATCAGCCGTTTTCTTGCTGACCCCGGTTACTGGCGAGGGCTCGCTGTGCCAGGAATGCCGGTGGGATCGCCCGGCATGGAAGTCAGTGGAGTGTCAGCCCAGATATACGACATCGTCCGATTTGATGCGTCAGGAGGCTGGGAACTTTTTTCTAAGGCAAAGGGAAATGATCTACTCTAATAAGTCTTTCTGCGTCCAAATAGGGCAATAACCGCGAAGTTGTACGATTTGGCAAATTTGCGTTAGTGCCCGGGACGTACGCAACGCTAGCCTACCGTGCGGCTGGTCAACGGGCGGAGGGCTTGCACCTGAACCTGTAAGGACCATCCTGCTCGTCGCACACACCTGCGGCGCCATAGCAAAGGCAGCGAGACGTAGCGGTCTAGGCAAAACTATTCCAAGATGGCGCTACCATATCAATCCACGTCCTGGAAATAGACTGGCTAAGTGGTGAATACGGAGAAATACTATGAGGCCAATGCAACGACATCCAGTTAATTGTACGCTGGGTTACGCTCTCCGGGCAACACCTTGAACTCGCAGTCGTATGTGTAACCTACAGATTTCATTGACGGCAGCACCTCAGCTTCGCCTCAGCACTTGCCAAACACCATGGACGTATATTGGCTAGTGCTCAGGCTGTGTTAAAGCTTGAACATTGGTGCTTGATGCTGGGTTTGAGTCAGTCGCGTGTGGCGGCGAGGCACAGCACGCTCATGAAGAAGCAGGCGGTTTTCTCGTAGTGGGTTGCTAGGGCGCGGTCGGTCCGTTTCACGGCCCAACCCTTGAGCCTGCCCCAGAGCCGTTCGACCTGGATGCGGTGCACGTAGATGAAGTCCGGGCAGCGCTGGGCGGCCTCGTTGCGTTTGGCTGGGATCGCGGGCCGGGCGTTTATGTCCCGATCCTGAGTGCGGATGGCGTCGGATGAGTAGCCCCGGGTCGTGTCCCTGGACGTGGTGTAGGAGGCGGTCACCGCGGTGAACCTGGGTAGGATTGAGTTGCGACACGCAACACTGACCCAAGGACCCCACGATGACCGACCATGAGACTGCCCTGCGCGAGCTGCT
>Ga0160427_10000250_pt1 | contig 35332 bp, 26 predicted proteins | sample SolpanmetagenomL_FD_108194 | JGI IMG/M metagenome (GOLD analysis project Ga0160427, IMG submission 108194) | Solar panel surface microbial communities from Lawrence Berkeley National Laboratory, California, USA - L | ecosystem: Engineered > Built environment > Solar panel > Unclassified ...
AACAACATCTCGCTCGACGGCCCCACCAACCTGACCTACACCGAGAACCCGATGAAGCGCTTCGATGCCTACTACTGGCATACGCAGCACGTCACGGACGGCAACGACCTCGACGCCATCGAAAACGCCATTAAGGTGGCGCAGTCGGTGACGGACCGGCCCTCGATTATTGCAGTGCGTACCATTATCGGTTTCGGCTCGCCGCTGGCCGGCACTAGCAAGTCGCACGGCTCGCCGCTAGGTCCCGACAATGTAAAGGCCACCAAGAAGTTCTACGGCTTCGACCCCGAGCAGAGCTTCCAGGTGCCGCAGGAGGTGTATGAGCACCTGCGCCAGCCCGGCGAAAAAGGCGCCGAGCTGCAAAAGCAGTGGGAAGCCGACTTCGCTAAGTATGCCGAGCAGTACGCCGACGAAGCCAAGCAGTTCAAACTCTCCTTCGCTGGCGAACTGCCCGAAGGCTGGGATGCCAACCTGCCCGTGTATACGCCCGCCGATGGCGAGCTAGCCACGCGTCAGGCCTCGGGCAAAGCCCTGGATGCCATCAAGAAAACGGTGCCGTTCATGTTCGGCGGCTCGGCCGACCTGGCTAGCTCCAATGAGATGGACAAGTCGGGTAGCGACAGCTTCCAGCCTGCGCACAAAGCCAACCGCAATATCTGGTGGGGTGTGCGCGAGCACGCCATGGGCGCGGCCATGAACGGCCTGGCCCACCACGGCGGCGTGCGTACCTACGGTGGTACCTTCCTCACGTTCAGCGACTACATGCGTGCAGCTATTCGCCTCACGGCCTTGGCCGAGAGCACGGCTACATTCGTCTTCACCCACGACAGCATTGGCCTGGGCGAAGACGGCCCTACGCACCAGCCGGTAGAGCAGGTGCTGGCCCTGCGCACCATCCCGAACATCGTGGTGCTGCGCCCCGCCGACGCCAACGAAAGCACCGAGGCTTGGCGCATTGCCATGACGACGCCTAAGTCACCGGTCGTGCTCATCTTCTCGCGTCAGAAGTTGCCGATTCTCGACCAGAGCAAGCTCGGCTCAGCCCGCGAGGGTGTGCGCAAGGGTGCCTATATCCTGAGCGAAGCCCAGGGTGGCAAGCCGCAGTTCATTCTCATCGCCACCGGTTCGGAAGTAGCCCTGGCCATGAAGGCCCAGGTAGAGCTGGAAAAGGCCGGTACGCCTACCCGTGTGGTGAGCATGCCTAGCTGGGAACTGTTTGAGCACCAGGATAAAGCTTACCGCGAGCAGGTGTTGCCGAAGGATGTCAAGAAGCGTCTGGCCATCGAGGCTGGCTCGCCCATTGGCTGGCACAAGTACACCACTGACGAGGGCGGCATCATTGCCATGAACCGCTTCGGCGAGTCGGCCCCGGCCGAAGAGCTGTTCGAGAAATTCGGCTTCACGGTGGAGAACGTGGTGAAGCGCGCCCAGGGCGTGCTAGCCGGTCACCCCGAAGACGAAGGCCAAGAAGAAGAGAAGAAGCAAATAGTAGCCAAGGGCAACTAAGCGGCGCGTTGCGGGTGGCCAGGTAGCTGGTTGCTGCGCGTGTCGCCGATGCGGCCCCGCATCCCGATACCCGACCACCCGCAACCAACCTCGCTTGTGTCTGTAACTCTCCTTTTTCGGCGGCCTTCGGGCCACCGCCACTGGCTAGCCCTTGCCGGGCTAGCTGGTTTTTACTTGATTGCGGTTCGTATAAGCGTGCCCGTAACTGTCTGATTTAGTAAGCTTAGCGGCTGCTGCGTCAGGCAGTTGCGGGCATTTTTGTTTTCCGCCAATTTATCGTTTTTGCCTTTCCACAAGCATTCTGTCCTATGAAAAAAGTAAACCTATACGCGCTAGCCCTGGCCGGCCTGCTGGGCACGGCGGCACTCACCGCCAGCCAGCGCCCGCCCGCCGAAAAAGGCCTTAAAGACTACTACAAAAGCTACTTTCCCATCGGTGTGGCCGTGTCGCCGCGCGCCTTGCAAAACCCGGCTGAGGTGGCGCTCATTCTCCAGCAGTTCAACAGCCTCACGCCGGAGAACGATATGAAGATGGGCCCCATTCACCCCGAAGAAAACCGCTGGAACTGGGCCCCTGCTGATGCCATCGTGGACTTTGCCCAGGCACACAAGCTGAAAGTGCGCGGCCACAACCTCTGCTGGCACGAGCAAACGCCCGCCTGGATTTTTAAGAATGCCGATGGCAGCCAGGTTAGCAAAGAGGTGCTGCTCAAGCGCCTGCATGACCACATCGACGCGGTGGTGAAGCGCTACAAAGGCAAAATCTACGCCTGGGACGTGGTGAACGAGGCCATTGCCGACAACCCCAACGAGTTTCTTCGCAACTCCGATTGGTACAAAATCTGCGGCGAGGACTTCATTGCCGAAGCCTTCCGCTACGCCCACGCCGCCGACCCTAGCGCGGTGCTGTTTTACAACGATTACAACACCGAGCGGCCCGAGAAAATGGAGCGCATCTACAAACTGCTCAAGAAGCTGAAGGATGCCAAGGTACCCATCGACGCGGTGGGCTTGCAGGGCCACTGGTCGCTGGTCGAGCCTACCGAGCAGGAACTGCGCACTACCATCGAGCGCTTTGCCTCGCTAGGGCTGAAGGTGCAGGTAACTGAATTGGACGTGTCAGTTTATCCTTGGGAGAAGGACCGCCGCGCCAAGCGCCCCGACGAGTCGGACGCCTACACGCCCGAGATGCAGGCCAAGCAGAGCGCCCAGTATAAGCTGTTCTTCAAGGTCTTCCGCGACGAAGCCAAGTACATGACTGGCATCACTTTCTGGAATATCTCCGACCATTAATCCTGGCTGGACACTTATCCGGTAGCGGGGCGCAAGAACCATCCGCTGCTATTCGATGAGAACTTCAAGCCCAAGCCGGCTTATTACGAGGTAGTGAAGTTTTAAGTAATCTAGTTACCGTCAAGGTTATGGGAGTTATTCTGATTCGCTTTCGCAATGTGGCCGCGCTGCTGCTACTGCCCGCGCTGGCGCTAGCCCAGTCGGCGGCGCTGCCCGTGGGCACGAGCTACATCTCGGCCAAAAAAACGACCGGCAGCTTCCCGTTGGTAGCTAATGGTAAGGCTGCCACGCTCTACGCCAGCGAGAGCGACTGGCCGGGCGTGCTGCGCACCATCCGCGATGTGCAGGCCGATATCAACCGCGTAACGGGTCGCGAGGCTACTTTCCTCACCGATAAGCCACAGGGCAAGCAGCCGGCAGTACTCATCGGGACGATAGGCCATAGCCCGCTCATTGATGAGCTGGTGAAGGCGGGCAAGCTCGATGTCAGCAACCTAGCCGGGCGCTGGGAAACCTTTGTGGTGCAGACCGTTGCCAACCCCATGCCGGGCGTGGCCAGCGCTCTGGTGGTGGCGGGCAGCGACAAGCGCGGCACTATCTACGGCCTCTATGACCTCTCGCAGCAGATGGGCGTATCGCCCTGGTACTGGTGGGCCGACGTGCCCACGCCGCACCAGAATAATCTCTACGTAGCCGCCGGCCGTCACACGCTAGGGGAGCCCCAGGTGAAGTACCGCGGCATCTTCATCAACGACGAAGCGCCGGCGTTTTCGGGCTGGGCCAAGGAGAAGTTTGGCGGCGTCAACCACGGGGCGTACGAGCACATGTTTGAGCTGATTCTGCGGCTCAAGGGCAATTACCTCTGGCCCGCCATGTGGGGCAATATGTTCAATGTAGACGACCCGCGCAACCCCGAACTGGCCGACATGTACGGCATCGTGATGGGCACCTCGCACCACGAGCCGCTAACTCGCGCCCATGAGGAGTGGAAACACGCCGGCCACGGGCCCTGGAACTACCAAACCAACGACACTACGCTGCGCCGCTTCTGGCGCCAGGGCATGCGCCGCATGGGTGCCCGCGAAAATATCGTGACTATCGGCATGCGCGGCGACGGCGACGAGCCCATGAGCGAGGGCAGCAACATCAAGCTGCTCGAAAAAATAGTGGCCGACCAGCGCCAGATTATTGCCGAAGAAACCCACAAGCCCGCCGAGCAGACGCCCCAGATGTGGGCGCTCTACAAGGAGGTGCAGGAGTACTACGACAAGGGCATGCGCGTGCCCGACGACGTGACGCTGCTGCTCTGCGACGATAACTGGGGCAACCTGCGCAAGCTGCCCAAGCTCGGCGACAAGCCCCGCAAGGGCGGCTACGGCATCTACTACCACTTCGACTACGTGGGTGGCCCGCGCAACTACAAGTGGCTGAACACAAACCCGCTGCCGCGCATCTGGGAGCAGATGCACCTGGCCCACGCGTACGGTGCCAACCAGATTTGGGTGGTGAACGTGGGCGACCTCAAGCCGATGGAGCTGCCGATTTCCTTCTTTCTCGACTATGCCTGGAACCCCGACGCCCTGCCTGCCGATGGTGTGGCGGCCTATACCCAGCGCTGGGCTAGCCAGCAGTTCGGGCCCAAGTACGCGGCCGACATTGCCGACATCCTGGCCAAGTACGCCAAGTACAACGCCCGCCGCAAGCCCGAGCTGCTCGACGCCAACACCTACAGCCTGGCCACCGGCGAGTGGGCCGGCGTAGTGGCCGACTACAACGCCCTGCTAGCCCGCGCTGAGGTCATTGGCCAGAAGCTGCCTGCCGCCGACCGCGATGCCTACTTCGAGCTGGTGCTGCACCCGGTGCTGGCCTGCGCCAACCTCAACGAGCTGTATTACACCGTGGCGCTCAACCGCGAGGCAGCCCAAACCAATTAGCCCAATACCAACGAGCTGGCCGAGAAAGCGAAGGCGCTGTTTGCGAAGGATGCCGAGGTATCGCGCCGCTACAACACCCTGGCCGGCGGCAAATGGAACCACATGATGGACCAGATGCATATTGGCTACAAGACCTGGCACGACGAGCCCCGCGATGTGATGCCCGACGTAGTGACCCTAGCGGCCAGCGCGCCGGCTGTTACTGCGCCCGCTGGCCCGGCCACGCCCGGCCAACCGGCCGGCTACGTAGCGCTCGACGCCGAGCAGTATACCCAGGCCGTGAATGCTGGCCCCATCACCTGGCAGCGCCTGCCCGACCTGGGCCGCACGGCCGGGGCCGTTACGGCCATGCCGGTTACGGCCCCCCCCACGGCCGTGCCGGGTGGGGCTAGCCCGCACCTGGAGTACCGCATTTCGCTAGCCCAGGCTGGCCCCGTGACGGTGCAGGCCTACCTGGCGCCGACTCTGGACTTTACCAACACCACCGGCCTGCGCTACGCGGTGTCGATTGATGACGAGGTGCCGCAGCTCATCAACCTGCACACCGGCCTCAACCCCGATAATGGCAACAGACCCTGGGAAAGGGCAGTGGCCGAGAATATTATCCTCAAAACCTCGCAGCACAACGTGGCCGCCGCCGGCGCGCACGTGCTCAAATTCTGGCGCGTTGACCCCGGCGTGGTGCTCGAAAAATTGGTGGTAAGCCAAGGTGCGGTGCCCGCTAGCTACCTCGGCCCGCCCGCCAATGCGGCTGGCATAGGTAAGGCTGTGCCAGGGGTTCTGGGCCGCCGCTAGCAAGATTTTCGAGTTAATCAAGATTCCCTTAAGCGCGTGTTTGGGAATTTAAAAGAACGTCTGCTTCGACAAGCTCAGCAGGACGTTCAAGAAGCTTTTTTGGTAAAATCCAAACACGCGCTAAGATGGTCATGATGAGCTTGTAAAGCCATCTCTCCCGCGCCGCTAGACGGCTTGGATGGGGCGGGAGAGAGGCTTCGACAAGCTCCGCAGGACCTGTAGTTTTTGCCCGCGCAGCTAACCTGCCTTTTTCCCACCCTATGAAACTATCGCACCTATTTCTGGGCCTGGGCCTGCTGGCTGCCAGCGGGGCCCAACGCCCACCCGCCCCGTGCCCGGCCGCGGCTGAGTACCCTTTTCAGAACCCTGATTTGGCCATCGACCAGCGCGTGAACGACCTGGTGGGCCGCCTTACCCTAGCCGAAAAAGTGTCGCAGATGCTGAATGCCTCGCCGGCCATCGACCGGCTAGGCATCCCGGCCTATAACTGGTGGAACGAGGCGCTGCACGGCGTGGCGCGCACGGGCCTGAAGACCACGGTATTCCCGCAGGCTATTGGCCTGGCGGCTACGTTTGACAAAGACGCGATGCTGACCATGGCCACCATGACCTCGGATGAGGCGCGGGCGGTGCACCAGGAGTATGTGCGGCGCGGCGAACGCGGTATTTACCAGGGCCTTACCTTCTGGACGCCCAATATTAACATCTTCCGCGACCCGCGCTGGGGGCGGGGCCAGGAAACTTACGGTGAAGACCCCTACCTGACCGGCCAAATGGGCTCGGCGTTGGTGAAGGGCTTTCAGGGCGATGACCCCAAGTATTTGAAAATCACGGCCTGCGCCAAGCACTTTGCCGTGCACAGCGGCCCCGAGTCGTCGCGCCACGAATACAACGCCCAAATCAGCGACTACGACCTGTGGGACACGTACTTGCCGGCCTTCCGCGACCTGATAGTGGACGCCAAGGTGGCCGGCGTGATGTGCGCCTACAACGCCTACGCCGGCCAGCCCTGCTGCGGCAGCGATGTGTTGATGACGGACATTCTCTACAAAAAGTGGCAGTTTAAAGGCTACGTTACTTCCGACTGCGACGGCATCAACGATTTCTGGCAGCACCACAAAACCGACCCCGACGCGGCCACTGCCGCCGCCAACGCCGTGCTGCACGGCACGGATATGGAGTGCGCTACGGGTAAGCTCTTTACCTACAACTCGCTGCTGGAGGCGGTGCAGAAGAAGCTCATCAGCGAGCAGCAGCTCGACAGGTCGGTAAAGCGGCTCTACAAAATCCGGTTTCAGTTGGGCATGTTCGACCCCGTGGAGCGCGTGAAATACGCCCAGATTCCGCTGAGCGTGGTGGAAAGTGCCCCGCACCAGGCCCACGCCCTGAAGATGGCCCGCGAGTCGGTGGTGCTGCTCAAGAATGAGCAGAATACGCTGCCGCTGCGTAAAGACCTGAAGAAAATCGCGGTGCTCGGTCCCAATGCCAACAACGAAAACGTGCAGCTCGGCAACTACAACGGCTTCCCGACGACTATCGTGACGCCGCTCGCAGGCATTCGGGCCAAGGTGGGGCCGGGTACGGAAGTGGCGTACATCCAGGGGGTTGACTATGCCAGCAACACCGTGTATGAGCCGCTTGATATTAGTAAGCAGTTGGCTTACAAGGGGCAGCCGGGCTTTCAGGCCGAGTATTTTAAGGGTACCAACCTGGAAGGCCCCGCCGTGGCTACGCGCCAGGAGGCCAGCCTCGACCGCTACCTGGCCAACGTGAAGCTGGAAATGGCGCCCGGCCTGCCAGCCGAAAACGTGTCGGCCCGCTACCGCGCCACCTTCACGCCGGCCGCCACGGAGGAGCTAGCCCTGCAAATCACGGGCGATGATGGGTATCGCCTCTATATTGAGGACAAACAAGTGGTTGATGCCTGGGCTAGCCGGGGCTCCTCGACCCGGCAATACGTGCTGAACGTTACCAAAGGCCAGCCCCTCGACCTGCGCCTGGAATACGCACAGTACGACCGCCGCAGCATCCTCAAGTTTACCGGCGCCCGCGTGGTGCCCATGAACGCGGCCAACATCCTGGCCAGGGTCAAGGACGCCGATGCCATCGTGTTCGTAGGCGGCATTTCGCCCCAGCTCGAAGGCGAGGAAATGACGGTGAAAGTGCCCGGCTTCAGCGGCGGCGACCGCACCACTATCGGCCTGCCCCAGGTACAAACCGACTTGCTGAAGGTGCTGCACAGCAGCGGCAGGCCGGTGGTATTGGCCCTGATGTCGGGCAGCGCGCTAGCCACGCCCTGGGAGGCGGCCAACCTGCCCGCCCTGCTCACGAGCTGGTACGGCGGCCAGTCGGCGGGCACGGCCCTGGCCGACGTGCTGTTTGGCGACTACAACCCCGCCGGCCGCCTGCCCGTCACGTTCTACAAATCAGAAGCCCAGCTACCGGCCTTCGACAACTACAGCATGGCGGGCCGCACCTACCGCTACTTCACCGGCGAGCCGCTTTTTCCCTTTGGCCACGGCCTGAGCTACACTACGTTTAAGTACAGTAACTTGAAGGTACTGTCGAAGCCGGCTACCGGCCAGCCCATCCGGGTGAGCGTGGAGGTGCAGAACACGGGGGCCCGCGCTGGCGATGAGGTCGTGCAGCTTTACGTGCGCCACCCCGGCGCTACGGGCCGCGTGGCGCGGCACGCGCTGGAAGGTTTTCGGCGCATCAACCTCGCGGCGGGTGCCCGGCAAACGGTGCAGTTCACACTCTCGCCGCGCCAGCTCTCGCGGCTCGATGCGCAAGCCCGGCGCGTGGAAGCCCCCGGCAAGGTGCAGCTGTTTGTGGGCGGCGGCCAGCCGCTGGCCACTGCTGTGGCGGCGGGCCGCGTGCAGCAGGCTAGCCTGCTGCTGGCCGGCGCACCAGTTACCATCGACCAGAATTGATGCGCCTTTCTGTTTTATCGACCTGTGCGGTGTGCAAGTCAGTTGAGGGGGCTCACCTGCTAGTATGGGAGTATAGACGAAAATTTAAAACGTCTGTCAGGCTGAGCTTGCCGAAGCATCTTGCTCGCGCCGCTAGGGTAGTAACCTAATGATGCGAGCAAGATGCTTCGACATACTCAGCCTGACGGTTTAAAGTGGTTTGAGTAAAAGTCAGATGCCCTGCTGGCTGCCGATAAGTCGAGAAGTAGGGTGGCGGTAGCATCTTTACGCTTCGCTTTGTTCTTTCTTCCGCATGTTTGATGTTTCTTTTCGCCCGGCCATCGGCCGGCGCCTGCCGGGGCTAGTGCTGGGCGTGGCCGGGCTAGCTGGCTGCGCCCGCATGGTGCCCACGGCCAGCAACCACGACTACCTGGTGTACATCGGCACCAACGTTTCCTCGCCGCAGGAAAACACCATCTACCTCTACCACCTGAGCCCAGCCACCGGCGAGCTGCTGCCCCTAGGGGCCATGAAGGGCGGCGCCCAACCTACGTACCTGACGATGGATGCCGCTCACCGCCACCTCTACGCGGTGAGCGAAACCCAGACCTTTCTTGGCGCGCCGGGCGGCGGCGTGAGCGCGCTGGCCATCGACCCGCGTAATGCGATGCTGACCATGCTCAATCAGCAGCCCTCCACTGGGGCGGCGCCCTGCTACATCAGCCTCGACCGCACGGGCAAGAATGCATTGGTAGCCAACTATGTGGGCGGCAACCTAGTGGTGCTGCCCGTGCGCCCCGATGGCCAGCTGGCCCCGCCCAGCGCCACCGACCAGCACCAGCCGCCCACCGGCCCGCACAAAAACCAGGACAAGCCGCACGCGCACAGCTTTCTGCCCGCGCCCGACAACCGCTACGTGTTCTCGGCCGACCTGGGCACCGACAAGGTGTATGGCTATCAGCTCGATGCGGCTAGCGGCAAGCTCACGCCGCAGCCCGCGCCCGCCTTCACGACCAAGCCGGGGGCCGGCCCGCGCCACCTTACCTTTCACCCCAACGGCCGCTGGGCCTACCTCGAAAACGAGCTGAACTCGACCGTTACGGCGCTGACGTATAATGCCAAAGCTGGCACTTTCCAGGAAATTGAAACGCAGAGCACGTTGCCCGCCGGCTTCAGCGGCGACAACTCGGGCGCCGACGTGCACGTGCGCCCCGATGGCCGGTTTCTCTACACCTCCAACCGGGGTGATAACAGCTTGGCCGTGTTCAGCATAGCGCCCGCCGATGGCCGGCTAGCCTTGGTGCAACACGTGAGCACCCAGGGCAAGACGCCCCGCAACTTCGCGCTCGACCCTAGCGGGCGGGTGCTGCTCGTGGCCAATCAAAACTCGGATAACGTGTTTACCTACACCGTGGATAAGCAAACGGGTAAGCTCACGGCTACCGGCAAGTCGGTGAGCGTGCCCTCGCCCATGTTTGTGGAAATCGTACCCGATTTCACGAAGTAGGAGCGCAAGGTTTCGCGAAGTAAAAAGAGGTACCGCACGGTTCGGCAGAGCGTCAACCGTGCGGTACCTCTTTTTACTTCGCGAAACCTTGCGCGCTATTCGGCGACTGGCAGCAGGGCTAGCAGCTCATTTTCCGAGATAATCGGCACCTTGAGCGTAGTGGCTTTCTCGCGCTTGGCGGGGCCCATGTTGTCGCCGGCCACCAGGTAGCTCAGCTTCTTGGAAATGGAGCCCGTGATTTTGCCGCCGTGCTGCTGAATAAGGGTTTGCAGCTGCTCGCGGCTGTAGTTTTCAAACACGCCCGAGAGCACGAAGGTGAGGCCGGCTAGGCGGTCGCTCACGGCCTGCGGCGGCTCGCCGCTGGCCTCCAGCTGCACGCCGGCGGCTTGCAGGCGGGCTAGCTGGGCCTGGTTTTCGGGCTGCTGGCACCATAGGGCCACCGAGTCGGCGGTGATGCCGCCCACGTCGGGCACGGCGGCCAGCTCGGCGGCGGGGGCAGTCGCGATGGCCGCCATCGTGCGGTAATGCTGGGCTAGCCGCTGCGCACCGCCTTCGCCCACGTAGCGAATGCCCAGGCCGAAGAGCACCCGCTCGAAGGGCACGGTTTTGCTTTTCTCAATGCCGGCGAGGAGATTGTCAATCGACTTTTCGCCCAGGCGCTCCAGGCCCACCAGCTCGGGGCGGCGCTGGGGCAGGTCGTAGATGTCGGCGGGCGTGGCCACCAAGCCCAGGTCGAAGAAGCGGCCCACCGTTTCGGCCCCCAGTCCGTCGATATTGAGCGCCTTGCGGCTCACGTAATGCTCCAGCCGGGCCTTGAGCTGGGGCGGGCAGCCGCGCTCGTTGGGGCAGCGGTAGTGCGCCTCGCCCTCGGGGCGCACCAGCGGCGTGCCGCAGGCCGGGCACTTGGTAGGGAAGCGTACCGGCACCGCCTCGGCGGGCCGCTCGGCGAGGTCTACACCGGTAATTTTAGGAATGATTTCGCCGCCTTTTTCCACGAATACCATATCGCCCAGGCGCAGGTCGAGCAGGGCTATCTGGTTGGCGTTGTGCACACTGGCCCGCTTCACGGTGGTGCCGGCCAGGGGCACGGGGGCTAGCAGGGCCACCGGCGTGACGGCCCCGGTGCGGCCCACGTTGTAGATAATCTCGTGGAGGCGCGTGCGGGCCGCGGCCGTCGGGTATTTGTAGGCAATGGCCCAGCGCGGGCTCTTGGCCGTGAGGCCCAGCTGGTCTTGCTGACGCAGGTTATCGACCTTAATCACAATGCCATCGGTGTTCACCGGCAGCGTGAAGCGCTTCTGCTCCCACTCGTGGATGTAGGCCAGCACCTCGTCCAGGTTCGCGCAGCACCGCCAGGTGGGCGACACGGGCACGCCCCAGGCGGCGGCCGCCTCTAGGCTTTCGCTGTGGCTGGTGAAGTGCCGGCCCGGCGTGAGCACCGAGTAGGCGTAGAAGCGCAGCCGCCGCGCCGCCACCTGGGCCGAGTCTTGCAGCTTGAGCGCGCCGCTGGCCGCATTGCGGGGGTTGGCCAGCAGGGCCTCGCCGTTTTGCTCGCGCTCCTGGTTAAGGTCGTTGAAGACCTGGTTGGGCATAAATACCTCGCCGCGCACCTCTACTTCGGCCGGAAAGCCGGCGCCGTGCAGGTGCAGCGGCAGCGTGCGGATGGTGCGCACGTTGGCCGTTACCACGTCGCCGCGGGTGCCGTCGCCGCGCGTCACGCCCTGGTGCAGGTCGCCGTTGTCGTAGGCCAGGCTCATGGCCACGCCGTCGATTTTCTGCTCGCACACATAGGAATAAGGCGCGCCTTCGAGGCCCTTTTGCACGCGCTCGTCAAACTCGCGCAGGTCTTCTTCCGAGTACGTGTTGCCCAGGCTCAGCATGGGGTAGCGGTGGGTGGCCTGCGCAAATTGCTTGGTGACGGTGCCGCCCACGCGCTGGGTGGGGGAGTTGGGCTGGGCTAGCGCGGGGTTGGCCTTTTCGAGCTGGGCCAGCTCAGCCAGCAGGGCGTCAAATTCCTGGTCCGACACCTCCGAGATGTCGTGCTGGTAATACTGCGTGTTGAGGTAGTGCAGGCGCTGGGTTAGCTCCTGAATGCGGGCTTGCGGGTCCATGAGGGCGGGGGAGGGGCTAGCGTGAAGGGCCGGCTACTTAATCACTTAATTAAAGAACGTCATGCTGCGCGCGCCGAAGCATCTTGCTCGCACCGCTAGGGCTACTACCCCAACGATGCAGACCAGATGCTTCGGCACGCGCAGCATGACGTTCTTAAACTTATTCGGGATGGGTGCCGTGGCTAAGCGGCGTTCGACGGGCGCTGGCCGGGCAGCACGTAGGTGCTGCCGCCCTTCTGGGCGTCGGCTTCGCCCTGCTCTTCGGTGCGGGCAGGGGGGGCGTTTTCGTCGGCGCCGGGCTGGCCCTGGGCTTCTTTAAGCTCGGTAGGAATGATGGGCGCGGCCGGCTCCTGGGGCTTGAAGCGGGCGAGGAGCAGGAAGGCGATGGTGGCGACGGCGAACCAGGCGAAGAATTTCATGGGCGTAGAAGAAACGGCAAAACCAGATGTGGGGCAAAAATACACCGCGCTTGCCAACGGCAACCCTGGCCCGGCGGTTGCGTTTGGGCTTTTGGGCTGGCAAGGCTGGCTTTGTGCCACAAGCTGGCCAGCCGCGCGCTTCTTCACCCCATCACCTTCTCCCTTGTTCCCCCGTTCTCATGCCTGACCAATCCGCCACTTCCTGGGCCGAAACGGCCGCTTCGCTGCTCACCAAGCTCTCGGGCGGCGTCGAGCTGAACCTCAATTTCGACCAGGTAGAGCTGCAAGTGCCCAACCAGGCCAACCCCGCTGGCGTGCCCGCCACCTGGAAGCTCAACGGAGCCCTGCGCATTCGCACCAAGGGCGAGGCCCCGGCGGCCAGCGCCCCGCTCATCTCGCCCACGACCGACGCCGGCGCGCCGCGTGGCTAGGGCCCTCGAAGTAGAGGCCCGGCTGGTGCTGACCTGGCCGGGCGGGCACGATATTCAGCTGGCGGCCGCAGGCTCCTACCTTATTCTCAACGTGCCCAGCCAGCAGGTGCTCGACCTGATTACCAGTGGCCCACCGCAGCCGCCGGGCACCCCCAAGCCGCCCAAAAAGCCCGGTGCCGACCCACTGGAGCAATTACACTGGCTAGCCCGTCGCCTGGGCCTGGTGCTCGACCTGCGGGTGGCCGGCAAAACCTACGCCACCTTCGGCCTGCCCGACCGCAACGGCCCCAAGATTACGCTGAATGCGGTGCTGGGCAAAATCGGCTCGTTTTTCAAGTAAAGTGCCGCGCCCGGGCCGAACAAAAGCCGCCGTTTTTGCCTTAGAGAGAAGAGTTTTCTACTGCCTTAATTTAGCTTTTGTGCAAGCCCCCCGCAACGACCATAATACCCCGCCAGGCACCGGCCGCCGGCCCGCCGGTGGCTCGGTCTTCGGCCGCATCGAGCGCGTGCCGCCGCTGCTGATGCTGCTGTACTTGGCCCTGCTGGGCATCACCATGCTGTTTGTGACGCTGGTGGCCATGTACGTGGCCAGCCGGGCGCAGAGCGAGGTGCCGCGCGGGCTGCACGCGTTTCCGCGCTACTTTTCGCTGAGCACGGTGGTGCTCATTGTGTCGTCGTACACGCTGGGGCAGGCGCCGCGCCTGTACCGCGCCGACGACCTCCCTGGGCTGGTGCGCTGCCTGGGCGCCACGCTGCTGCTAGGGTGCATTTTTAGCGGCTTGCAGGTGCAGGGCTGGCGCGAGTTGGTGCAGCAGGGTGTGCTGTTCACGGGCGAGCGCAGCGGCACGTTCGTCTATGTTATCTCGGGGCTGCACGTGGCGCACATCGTGGGTGGGCTGCTGTTTATACTGGCCCAAATGCTGCGCACGCTGCACGCCAGCCGCGACAGCGTGCGAGCGCTCGTCTTCATTCGCAACCCCTACCACTTGCGCCAGCTGCGGGCGCTGCTCACCTACTGGCACTTCATCGATGTGCTATGGATAGCGTTGTTCGTGATGTTCTTATTCCTGTATTAGGTCAGTACTGCGGATTAGCCGGAATTTGCAGCCGACACCAGTCCGTTGCTTTAACAACACAAAAAAGGCTACCCAGCGGTAGCCTTTTTTGTGTTCGTGCGCTAGGCGTCGCTAGACTATCAGCTTCAGAATTTGACCAAGCCGCTGAATCTACGGTTCGGACACTCATTGCACCACCTCGACCCAGCCTTTGTAGCGGCGGCCGGTGGTGAAGGTGAGCACGTAGTAGTAGGTGCCGGCCATGCTGTCGCCCCCCCAGCGGAAGGTGCGCTCGCCCGACTCGTACACCAGGCGGCCCCAGCGCGAGAATATTTTGATACCGGCGAAGCGCGCGTCGCAAAAATCAGGCGGCAGGTCGCTCATCGTGAATACGCGGTTGGCCAGGCTGTTGCTGGTGGGCAGGATAATGTTGGGCGGCAAAAACGCGGCCGTGTCGGGGTCCACCACCGCGAAGCGTACGGTGCGCGTCTGGGGCTGGGCGCGGCACGTAGCCTCCTGAAGCTGAAACGTGACGGTGAGCGTCTGGGCTTTGCCCTGCAATACGCTGGCCGCATCGCAGCCCGGCACCCACTCAAACGTGCCCTGGGCCTGCCCCGCCGGGCTAGCCACCGTGGTAAAGCGCATCCCCGCGCTGGCTAGGTCGAAGCCCTGCCCGGCGGCGCTCAACGTGAGCACGTCGGCGTTGGCATCGAGGCCGGTGAGGGTGGCCGTGTAGGGCTTGCCCAGCGGCAGCCGGATGAGCGGCGGCTCGGCGGGCGGGGCACTGGCCGGCGGCAGGGTAGAGGTGAGGACCGGCGGCGCATTATCATACTCCACAATAACCGGGATGCTAAGCGGGGCCGAAGCCAGCTTGTCGCCGCAGGGCGTGGTAGAAGTGACCGTAAACACCAGCTGCCGCACCTGCCCCGGCGGGTCGGTGATGGCCCGGCAATCGACGGGCCACGTGAAGCGGGCGCGGCGCGTGGTTCCGGCCTGGGCCTGCGGCACCAGGGTGGCCCCTAGCGCGTTGGGCACAAAGCTGCTGGGGCTGCCCGCCAGGGTAAACAGAAGCGGGTCGCTGTCGGCATCCGTCGCCACGAGGTCGAAGGCCAGCGTCTGGCCGGGGCGCACGCGCAGCGGCAGGCTAGGGCCGGCGTTGCTGGCGAGGGTAGGCGCGGCATTGGGCGGCGGCACGCCAATAAAAGCCACGTGCACGGTATCGCGCTTGGGCAGCGAGCAGCCGTTATCGGCCACCAGCACGTCGATATAGGCCACTTTGCCCTTGGTGTCGGTGCACTCCGAAAAGCAGAGCGAGGCCACCAGCGTATCGGGCAGGCCGGCCGCGTGCACGGTGCCGCTGGTGGCAGTGGTGAAGGTAGGCAGCGGCCCCGAGTAGTTAACCGGCCGCAGGCTCAGGGCGAGCTGCGCGCGCGGGTCGGGGTCGGTAAAGCGCAGGCGCACGCAGTGCGGGCCGCCGGCCACCAGGCGCAGCGTATCGCGGCCCGGCCGGTACAGCGCCCGGCCGCTGGTGCCGGGTAGCAATTGCAGGCTAGGGGCCAGGTTTTTGGGGCAGGTCAGAACCTGCAACTGAAAGTCGCGGCGCGTTTCACCAATCTTCTCCCCCTTGCGAAACTCTGAGCAGCGCACCCCAAACACAAACAGTCCCGTGGTCGTGGGCCGCACCGAGAGGCGCCCCGTGCGCGCCCCAATGGTGAGGCCCGGCGCCCCCGGAATCTGGCTGGCCACGCTGCGGCCCACCCCCCAGAGCACCTCCGCATAGGGCGCGCCGGCGGCCAGCACGGGCTTGGGCTCCACGGGCGTCGAGTGGCCGTTAAGCGGCGTCACCATGTCGTAGACCAGCGAGTCGCCGTCGGGGTCCTGGCCGGCAAACTCGTAGGTAAACAGCTCGCCCAGGCAGGCATAGTCGGCCAGGGGCGGAAACACGCGGGGCGTCGAATCGCGAAACGCCTGCCCGCTCCGCATCACGGCCGGAAACTCCAGATAAAACGTCTGGGCTGCATTGGCCGGCGCGATAATGTTGCTGATGGTAATGTTGCGGCAGCAGCGCTCCACGGCCACGTAGTAGCCCTGCGGGCCGTTGTAAATGCCCGCCGGCAGCTCAATAGTGCTGCGGTACACCAGGGCTTTCGTGCTGAGCGAGCCCACCGTGCACGCGGGGTTGGTGTAAGCCACGAACGTGGTGCTGAGCAGCGGCAGCACCACATTGGCCATGCGCCGGTTGGTGGCCTTGTCAAAAATGCCGGCCGTGAGGTCGGCATCGAGTGCGCCGGGGCTGCCGTTTACGGCATCAAAATACAGGTTGAGGGTGAGCTGGTAGGTGTCGTTGCGCAAGTATTGCAAGTCCATCTCGCCGCCCACAATGTGAGTAGCCCGCGCCGCTGGGGCGCTCAGTAGCACCAAGGCCAGCAGCAGCAGGCAGCCCCCGGCCCAGCGCCGGCCGGCGGGGCTAGCGCTGGCCCCCAGGGTTCGCAGCGCAGCGTAAAATTTTTGCATACAAAAGAAATTGGCAGGTAAGCGGACAAGGGCAAAAAAAGCGCGCCAGGGCAAGCCGCGCCGCATCCCGAAGATAAGTAGCAGCGCCCAGCCCGCCGCCATTATTTATCTTCGGCTCGTTGCCGGGGCTAACGCCGGACGCGTTACTTGCCGTATTCGCATTATGCCTAAAAATTTACTTGTATGGGTACTGCTGGCTAGCCTCGCTGGCTTGTGGCCGGCCGGCGCGTGGGCCCAGGCGCCCACCGCTGGCCCCAATGATGCCGCGCAGGCGTGCATCCGGGCGCGGCTGGGCGCCGGGGCGCGCTCGGCGGCCCGGCTGGCGGCCTCGCCCGGCGTATCGGAGCGCCACTGCCAAAAAATGGCCCGCTACGACCTCAAGTGGGTGAAGCTGGACCTGGCCCTCGAAAACAACTCGCGGGCCCTGGCCGGCTCGGCGCTGCTGCTGGTGCGGGTGGGCCCCGAGCCGCTCGATTCGCTGGCCTTCGAACTTTATCAGGCGCCGGCCGGCGCCGCGCCAGACGCGGCCACGCTCCTCATCGACTCGGTGGTGGCCGATGGGCGGCGCTCGCCGGGGGTGCTGCGGCAGGGGCAGGCGGCCACAGCGGCGCTGGCGCAGCCCGCCCCGGCGGGCGCGCTGCTAGCGGCGCGCATCTACTACCACGGCACGGCGCCCACGGCGGGTACGGCGGCCGTGGGCAACGGCTACAACTCGGCCGCGCTGCCGGGCACCAGCTACCAGGTCAGCTGGAGCTTGTCGGAGCCGTTCGCGGCCCACGAGTGGTTTCCCTGCAAGCAGGTGCTCACCGACAAGGCCGATTCGTCGGCGGTATCCATCACCACCACGCTGCCCAATAAAGTGGCGTCTAATGGCTTGCTGCGCCGCACGGTGTTGCTGCCCGCTGGCCGTGTGCGCTACGAGTGGCGCAGCCGCCACCCCATTGCCTACTACCTCATTTCGGTGGCCGTGGCGCCCTACGTCGAGTACACCACCCTAGCCAGCTTGCCCGGCGCGCCCGCCATGCCGGTGCTCAGCTACCTCTACAACCAGCCTATGCTGGCGGAAAGCAAGCCCGCGCTCGACCTGCTGCCGCGCACTATCGAGCACTTTTCGACCCTGGTGGGCACCTATCCCTTTGCCGACGAGAAGTACGGGCTGGCCTTCGCGCCCATCGGCGGCGGCATGGAGCACCAAACCATGACCACCCAGAGCAATCTGGGCCCCGACCTGACGGCCCACGAGCTGTTTCACCAGTGGTTTGGCGACCACGTGACCTGCGCCGCCTGGGAGGACATCTGGCTCAATGAGGGCTTTGCTTCTTACGGCGAATACCTGAACCTGCAGCAGTACTACGACCCCCGCGGCTGGCTCAATCAGGCCCACAGCTCCGCTTTGCAGGAGCCAATGGGCACCCTGCGCGTGGCCGACACCACCAACGTGTCGCGCATTTTTAGCTACAACCTCAGCTATAAGAAGGGCGCCTCGGTGGTGCATATGCTGCGCTACCTCTGCCGCGATGATGCGCGGTTTTTTCGGGCCCTGCGCACCTACCAGCAGCAGTTCGGCGGCCGCCCGGCGCGCACGCTCGACTTGCAGCGCGTGTTCGAGGCCGAGCTAGGGCAGTCGCTGACGTATTTTTTCGACCAGTGGTACCGGGGCAACGGCTACCCCATTTTCCGCGTGCGCTGGAACCAGACCGGCGGCACGCTCGCCCTGCAAGTCGAGGAAACCACGACGGCGGGCGCTTCGCCAGGCTTTTTTCGTACCGAGGTCGATTATAAAATTACCTTTCAGGATGGCAGCACTCGACTCGTGCGTCTCAGCCAAACGCAGGCCAACCAAGGCTTTAGCTTGCCCGTGGCGGGCACCGTCACTAGCATCGACGTGGACCCCGACGCCTGGCTGCTAGCCTACAGCGGCGTCGCGCAGCGCGATGCTACCCTGGTGCTGGCCACGCGGCCCACCAGCGCGCCCCAACTGACGCTGTTTCCGAATCCAGTGGCCGACTATCTCACTATCAAGGGGCTAGCCCCAGCGGCGGTAGCCCGGGCGGAAGTAGTTGATGCTACTGGCCGCGTGGTACGGCGCTCGTCGCTGGCCACGACGGGGCTACCCACCGCAGGCCTGGCGACGGGCCTGTACTGGCTGCGTTTGCTGGGGCCAGCCGGCGAAGTGCTGGGCCAGGGCCGGTTTGTGAAGGAGTGAGGGCTAGCCCTCGTAGTACTCGGCGATGCGCTGCACGATGGCCGCATCGGCGGCCGGCTCGTCAAACACCGTTTGCAGCAGCGCCTCAAACGATTGAGCCGGGGTGAAAGAAGCTTCCTGCAAGGGATTGGTGCTGAGACGAATAAAGAGCGGCCGGTCGTTCACGCCCACCAAATCGAGGGTAATGAGGCCGTAGCGCTGGTTGCAGCGGCCGCTCTCGGTGCAGTCGGTCGGGTTAGGTTTAAACAGCTGCTTTATCGTGTGTTCGCGCAGCTGCTCGCGGCGGCGCTGGCGGCAGTCGTGGCAGGCACGGTGGTAGCCCAACCCGGCAATGCGCTCGCCCAGCAGTTGGTAAAAGTGCTCAAAGTTGCCTGGCCCGATGCTCGGGTCATAAAAAAACAGGGCGCCCTGGCGGCCAGCCTCCCGTAGCAAATCCACGCGCAGGCCGCGGCGGCCACCGCAGCCGCCCTTTTGCAAGTGGTAGGCTTTAAAATAGGGCCCCAGCCAATTGCGGTACACGCGCCCGGCCACCCAGGCGGCGTGCCGCTGGGCCTGGGCAGGCGTGGGCGCGGCGGCGGGCTGCCAGTCGGCACCCGCGCCGCTGCGGCGCCGCTGAAAAAGCTGGTGGAGGAATTGAAGCACGGTAGAAAAAGCAACCTGGACGGGGAAAAAACACCGGCTTCGGCAAATAGTTTCGGCTGCCTGGAAGCTGGCGGCCCCAAAAACCAGTAAAAAAAACGGCGGCCCTCCCCGTTGGAAAGGCCGCCGCATGAGGCAGGGGCTAGCGAAATAGCGAGGCTTACTTCACCCGCGTCCAGTTCTGCGACTTGCCGATGAGCGAGAAGCCAATGTAGCCCTTCACCTCCATCGTGTTAGCCGATTCCATCTTCATGTAGCAGGAATAGGTCTTGCCGCTTTCGGGGTCGTAGATTTTACCGTTGTCCCACTTGTTATCGTCTTCATAGGTAAAGCCTTGCATAAATACCATGCCCAGGCGCGGGCGGCTGCGCAGCTTGGGGTCGGGGTTGGGCGTGTCGGTTTTGGGTTTGCCGGTAACGGGGTCGTTGGGCACGGCTAGGCTCACGATTTTACCGCAGAGCTTATCGCCACACTTATAAATCTCGAACGTCGCCTTTTTCTCGGCGTTCGTCCAGATTCCCAGGGGCGAGAGGGTTTGGGCGTGGGCCGGCAGGCAAGCAGCACTAAACCATAAGGCTAGCAAGAAAAAAAGGGACTTGTACATCGTAAAAAAAAGAGTGAAGAAGTAATGAAGGGCAGATGTGACAGGAAATCTACTGGAAAAAAAGGGAATAAACCGGGAGGTGCAATTATACAGCCAAACTGGGGCGATTATAGCCCCACCTCGGTCGCCCGCGCCCTAAGTTTAAGCCGACGCTCAGGTAAGCGTGCGCCACCGATAGTGGGGCTAGCTGGCAGCGGCGCAGCTGAAATAAGACCTAACCTAAAAAGGAGAACGCACAAGCAAAAAATAATGCGCTTGACTTTCAGTTAGCTACCATAAATGCAGCCCTGGGGGCCATAAAATACCTGGGAATGCTTGGAACCTCTGGTCTGGCAATTAACTTTAACATTCAGTAGCGAGTGCTACGGCCCCGGACGAGCCGCCCTAAATTGCTGGGAAGCGACCCCGAGGTTATGTGGAACCATAAAGAAAGGAGGTACAAAATGTCTAGTAGTCCCAACCAAATCCTGCCGAGCCTGTCCAATGTAGTACGCCTCACCGCCGTACTCGCCTAATACACACAGCTCGGCGGAGGGCGCTGCAGTGCTGCGGCCCCCTTTCGTTGGACAGGTCTTGCCGTGAGACGGCGGCGCTGTACCCCAGTGCTCTCGCTCGGTAAGATTTGAAGGATTAGATGCCCGACTGGCCCGATGGCGTGCAAGCGCCGCGGTGGGCCAGTCGGGCATCGTTTTTTAGCGACTTTTTGAGGTTGCTCGGTTGGTAGCTGGCTTGGGCCGGGCGGCTGGCCGGGCTGTTTTTTTGCCGGCGGCCGCTGGTTTCTTGGGTGAGGCCGCTTTTTTAGGTAAAGCTTTGTGGGTTGCTGTGCTGGTAACTGCTGCGCGCCGGGCGCCGGTTGGCTTGTTGCCGACTGCTTTTTTGCGAAGAGACTCCGAAGATGACGTCACGCGCTTGGCGGCGGCTTTTGCGGTGCTGCTCTTGAGCGTATAGGCGCGGGCCTTGGGGCGCCGTTGCACCAGCACGGGGGCTAGCCGGGTGGGCAGGGCCACGGCCAGGTCGGCAGCTACTTCGGGCGCAGTAGCGGGTAGTGGCGCCACCGCGCCCGCCGGGCGGGCTAGCGGGCGGGGAGTGGTAGGCCGACGGGCTGCCAGCGTAGCACTAGCGCTGGTAGCGCTAGTGCCAGTGCCTAGCACGCGCCGCACCTGCATAAAACGGCGCTCGTAGCCCGAGTTTTCCACCTGGCTAATTTTCACCCCTGATTCGCGTCGGGCTGAGGAAGCGTGCACAAAGCGCAGCGGCGTTTCGCCCGGCGCCGAAATAACAATGCCTGCGTGCCCCGGCGTGGTGCTGCCCTCGGCCGTGCCAGTAAAGACGACAATATCGCCGGGCTGAGCCTGGGCGCGGGGCACCGGCCGGCCGGCATCGATGAGCAAGGCCGTAGCGTGCGGCGTGGCCACGCCAAACTGACTGAAGACATAGGTGATGAACCCCGAGCAGTCGAAGCCCGTGCGCGGGCTGGTGCCGGCCCATACGTAGGGCGTGCCCACTTGGCGCAGCGCTAGGCGCACGATGCTGTCGCGCGGCCCCGCCGGAGCCGCGCGGAGGCTGGCCGAGCGCTGCGACACGAGCAGCACAGTTGCCGGCGCCGTCGGCGCCCGGCTCACCAACTCGGCCGCGGGCTGGGGCAGCCAGAAGCGCAGCCCCAACAACGCCAGCAGTAAGCCCCCAAAAATCAACCAGATATTCCGCATAGATAAGCAGCCGCATTGCCGGCCAGACCTGCTTAACGCCCGGGCCGGCCGCGAAGTTGGCTAGCCCCGGCCTCGGCCGCCCACGCAACCAGCCCGGCCGGCGGTGTTACTTTGTGGGCATGTTCGCATCTACTTCTGCCTTTTGCCGCCTGGCCACCGTGGCCAGCCTGTTGGCGGCCGTGCCCGCCGCCGCCCAAACTAAAGTTAAAACCAAAGTAAAACGCAGTTCGTCGGCCGCGGCCACTGCGCCCGCTGGCACTGCCCTGGCCGGCCCTAGCGGCGGCAGCCTGCGCTATACGCTGGCCATGCCCGCGCCCCAAACCCACTACTTTGAGGTGCGGATGGATTTGCAGGGCTTCGGCCAGGAATATACCGACCTCAAGATGCCGGTGTGGGCGCCGGGCTCGTACCTGGTGCGCGAGTTTGCGCGGCACGTCGAGCGCCTCAAGGCGCAGGGCGCCACTGGCCAGGCGCTGGCCGTGGAAAAGCTCGACAAGAACACCTGGCGCGTGCACCACGCCGGCCAGCCCACGTTCCGGGTTGACTACGGGGTATATGCCTACGAAATCAGCGTGCGCACCAGCTTTATCGATGCCGACCATGGCTTTGCGCTCGGCAGCAGCATCTTTATGTACCCAGCCAACGGCAAGAATATGCCCAGTCAGGTAACGGTGCAGCCCGCCGCCGGCTGGGCCACCGTGAGCACCGCGCTACGCCCCGCACCGGGTATGCAGAAGTTCGTGTACCAGTCGGCCAACTACGACGAGCTGGCTGATTCTCCGATTGAAGTGGGTAACCAGAAAGTGCTGAATTTCACGGCTGCTAACACGCCGCACCAGCTCGCCATGTACGGCCCCTTCACGCTGCCCAACGAGGCGCAGTTTCTGGCCGACATGAAGAAGATTACCGAGGAAGCCCAGCGCGTGGTGGGCCAGAATCCTTTGGACCATTACCTCTTCATCGTGCATCATTTGGAGGCGGGCGGCGGCGGCCTGGAGCACCTCTACTCAACCACGCTGGGGGCACGGCCGGGCACGTACTCGTCGGAGGCTGGCTACAAAAATTTCCTGCGCCTGGTGGCCCACGAGTACTTCCACCTCTGGAACGTGAAGCGCATCCGGCCCGTGGCGCTGGGGCCGTTTGATTACGACCACGAGAACTACACGCACATGCTGTGGGTGAGTGAGGGTCAGACCGAGTACATGGCCAACCAGATTGCCCAGCGCGCCGGCTTCTACACCGCCCAGCAGTACTACGACCAGCTGGCGGCCGTGCTAACGGGCGTCGAAAACCAGCCCGGCAATAAGCTCCAGCCGGTGGCCATGTCGAGCTTCGACGCCTGGATTCGCGCCTACCGGCCCGATGAAAACTCCAAAAACTCGGAAATCAGCTACTACGACAAGGGCGAGATGGTGGGCATGGTGCTCGACCTCATGATTGTGCAGGCCACCAACGGCCAGAAGCACCTCGACGACGTGTTCCGCCTGCTCTACGACAAGTATTACAAGAGCTTGAAGCGCGGTTTTACCGACCAGGAGTACCAGGATGCAGTGGCCGAAGTAGCCGGCCGGCGCTTTGACGACTTCTTCCAGAACTACGTTTATAACGCCAAAACGCTCGACTATAACACGGCCCTCGGCTATGTGGGCCTGGCCCTGAGCAGCGCGCCTGCCACCCCCAACGGCAGCCTGGGCGCTACCATCGCCAACCGCAACGGCCACTACATCGTGACGAGCGTGAAGCGCGACGGCACCGCCTGGAACGGCGGCCTCAACGTGAACGACGAGGTGCTGCAGCTCAACGGCGCCGCGCCCACCGACGACGCCGTGAAGCAGGCGCTTTTCGGCACCGCCCCCGGCACGGCCCTGAAGCTACAAGTTAAGCACGGTGCCCTCACTCACGACCTGAGCCTGAGCCTGCAACCCGACCCCGACCGCGCCTACCGGATTCAGCCCGTGGCTAGCCCCACGCCCGACCAGCAGCGCCTGCTGGCCAAGTGGCTGGGCAAGTAAGCCAGCAGTAGCGCGAAGCTTCCGCTTCGTGCACGAGCGCAGCGAGTATACGCGCCAGAGCCATTCAGGCGTTAATACTCGCTGCGCTCGTGCACAAGGCAAAAGCTTCGTGCTACTACTAAAAAGGCCCGCCGTGCAGTGCACGGCGGGCCTTTTTGGTGGCTAGGGTCTGAAAAGCTTAGTACGCCTGCAAGCCACTATTGAGAAAGCTGACAAAGTTCTCAGCTTCGTAATTGGCGCCTTGGGGCGGGGCCAGCACGTTGCCGTCGCGGCCCAGCAGCACGTAATAGGGCTGCGAATTGGTGTTGAAACGACTGGCCTGCAAATCGCTGTATTTGTTGCCGATGGTTTTGAGCACTTTGCCGCTGAGCTTCGATACGGTTTGCTCGGCAGCCGGCAGCTCAGTTTTGTCGTCTACGTAGAGTTGGATGAGCACGTACTTGTCGCGCAGCAGGGGCAGCACCTGCTTGTCGGGCCACACGTTGGCTTCCATCTTGCGGCAGTTCACGCAGGCGTGGCCGGTGAAATCGATGAGCACCGGCTTGCCCACTTGCTTGGCGTAGGCCATGCCTTCGTCGTAGTCGAAAAACGCGGGCAGGCCTAGCGGGGCATGAAACAGGTCGGCGTACTTGTGCGGCGCGGTGTTGGCCGGCGTAGCGGCGCTGCCACCGGCCGCCGGGGCTAGCAGGCTAGGGGTGTAAAGGTCAAAATCCTGCGTATCCTGCGGGGGCAGGAAGGCCGAGACGGCCCGTAGCGGCGCGCCCCACAAGCCCGGCACCAGGTAGAGCGTGAACGACAGCACGATGATGGACAAAAACAGCCGTGGCAGCGTAATAAACGGCAAATCGCTGTCGTGCGAAAAGCGCAGCTTGCCGAGCAGATACAGCCCCATCATGCCAAAAATGACTATCCACAGCACCAGGAAAATCTCGCGGTCAAACCACTGCCAGTGGTAGGCCAGGTCTACATTGGAGAGGAATTTAAGCGCGAAAGCCAGCTCTAGAAAGCCCAGCGTCACCTTCACCGAGTTGAGCCAGCCACCCGACTTGGGCAGCGAGGCCATCCAGCCCGGAAACAGCGAGAACAGCGTGAATGGCAGCGACAAGGCTAGCGCGAAGCCGAACATGCCCACGGCCGGCCCCAGCAACTGGCCCATGGTGGCGGCCTGCACCAGCAGCGTGCCGATGATAGGCCCGGTGCACGAAAAGGACACCAGCGCGAGCGTGGCCGCCATGAAAAATATGCCCAGCAAGCCGCCCTCGTCGGCCTTTTCGTCCATCTTATTAGCCCACTTGGTGGGCAGCATAATCTCGAACGCGCCCAAAAAGGACGCTCCGAACACCACCAGCAGCAGGAAGAAGAAGAAGTTGAAGAGGCCGTTGGTGGCTAGGTTGTTTAGCGCGTCGGCCCCGAAAACTACCGTGATGAGTAGCCCCAGCGCCACGTAAATCACGATGATGCTGGCCCCGTACACCAGCGCGTTGCGGATGCCCTTGGCCCGCGTGCCCGAGCGCTTGGTGAAGAAGCTTACCGTCATGGGCAGCAGCGGGAAGATGCAGGGCATCAGCACCGCTGCAAAGCCCCCGAGCAGGCCGGCCAAGAACGTAACCCACAGCGAAGATTTCTCAGGTGCTAGGGCTGCCTGATTGGCGGGGGTAGCGGTTTCGGCGGGGCTAGCCGCGGTGGCCGGAGCGGCAGTAGCCGCCGGGCTGGCGGCAGTCGGGGCCACTAGGGTATCGGTTGCTTTGGTGGCCGGGGTGGCCTCCTCCACGGGGGTAAACTGGATATCGGCCGTCGAAACGGTGTCCTGGGCTAGGGCCGGCTGCCCGGCAAAGGCGCCGATGAGCAGCCACAGGCCCAGCAGCCAGGCCGCGGGGACCTTTAACAAGCGCAGGAGCCTAGTGGCTCCTGCTGAGGTTGGTACGCGCATTACGAAGGAGATTATTTTATGGGAATGCTGAACGCCACTTCATCGGGCGGCAGGCACTTCTCATCGTTGCAGGCCATAAATTCGAGGTTGCCTTTTACCGTGATGGGGCCTTTGCCAGTCAGCTTCACTTTTTGCTGGAAGATAACCGAGTTGGCGAAGTAGCTCACTTCCATATTGAAGGTCTTCTCCATTTTGGAAATTGGCTTGGGCTCCTGGGGCGTGCCCACCAGGGTGTAGGCCTTCGAGGGGTCAAACTTGATGGTGGTTTTCACCGGGCCGCCGTCCTTCACGTTTTGCGAGTACACGTGCCAGCCCGGGTTGATGGTGGCCTTCAGAAACACGACGGCCTCGGTAGCGCTGGTTTTTTTGGCGGCGTAGCTCCAGTGTACGGGCGTCAAAATCTGGGCCTGAGCCTGCGTGGCGCCGAGCAGGACGAAGCCTGCCAAAAGAAATTTTTTCATGAATACAAGCGGGCAATAAGCGGCCCGTTAGGTTCGCTAAAACAAAGGTAGTGCCTGTTTTATCCCAGCGGCCGGCCGTATCGGCTAACTACCAGTTGCTGGGGGTACTTGTTTTGAAAATGGTTGCTCACGGCTGCCAAAAGCAGCCACTATCCACGGCCCCGGGCCCTGGTGTTTACCAGCCTTTCGCGCAAGGCTAGCTCCTAGCTACAAAAAATGCCCGCCGAGAAGGCGGGCATTTTGCGAATTGACTGCTGGATAAATGGGCTATTTCACCCGCGTTAGGGCCACCTCGCGCACCGGGGAAATTACCAGTGGCACCTTCTCCATCTTCACCGAAGACGTGTCGAGGCCGAAGTACTGGGCCTCGCCCGAGATAAACTGCTTGATGTAAAAGTAGGCCTGCATCACGAGCTTTTCCTGGGTCGGGAAGTCGTTTTCGACCGACAGATATTTCTCCAGCACCACGAAGCGGAAGTCGCCCACCACGTGCCGCTGGCTCAGCGATGAGTAGCGCGAGGTAATGTCCACTTCCTTGTTACGCACCAGGTCCTCCACCACTTTGCGGAAGAACAGGTTGATGCGCTGCTGTACCCGGAAACCCAGCCGGAAGTTGATGCGGAACACGTCGTCGTGGTCTAGCTCCGTCACCTTATACTCCATCGTATAAGGTTCGTCGGTGGTATCGACGTGGATAAACCAGTAGATGTCCGCCCGCTTGGGGCGCTTCTGGAAGATGGAGTAGATGATTTTTTGCTCAATCTCGCTAGCCCGCTCGGCCGAGGTCAGGAACACGAGGTGCGTGGCGTATTTCGAGATGGAGTCATCATCGCTGAGCTGCTTGAGCGGCTCGATGTAGGGCTCCATCTTGACAAAATCGGTAAGGCGGCGCTTGATGTAGAACGCCTTGAGCCACACGTACATCACGCTCATCAGGCCCGTGCCAATGGCCAGCGATACCCAGCCGCCGTGCGGAAACTTGATGAGGTTGGCCAGCATAAACGAGCCCTCGATGAAGCCGTACACCAGCACAAACAGCGCCACCAGCGGCAGGGCTACGCGCTTGATTTTGCGCAGCCACACGGTTAGCAAAATCGTGGTCATCAGCATGGTTAGCGTGATGGCTAGCCCGTAGGCCGCTTCCATGTTCGAGCTTTCGCGGAAATACAGCACCACCCCGATGCAGCCGATGAGCAGCAGCCGGTTCATGCTGGGCACAAACAGCTGGCCTTTGACATCGGTGGGGTAGTTGAGGCGCACTTTGGGCCACATATTGAGGCGAATAGCCTCGGCCACGAGCGTAAACGAGCCCGTGATAAGCGCCTGCGAAGCGATAACTGCGGCCACCGTGGCTAGCCCGATGCCGGGCAGCAGAAACCACGACGGCATGAGGGCATAAAACGGATTTTGCTCGCCTATCATCTCACCCTTGTGGGCCAGCAGCCAGGCGCCCTGGCCCAGGTAGTTGAGCAGCAGCGTAGTCTTAACAAAAGTCCAGCTGATGCGGATATTGCCCTTGCCGCAGTGCCCCAGGTCGGAGTACAGGGCCTCGGCCCCGGTGGTACACAGAAAAACCGACCCTAGCAGCCAAAAACCGCCGGGGTAGTTTACCAGCAGCTGATAGGCATAATAGGGGTTGATGGCCCGCAGAATAGCGGGGTTGTGCGAAATCCAAACCGCGCCCAGCACGCCCAGCATCGTGAACCACAGAAACATGATGGGCCCGAAAGCCTTGCCTACAATCTGCGTTCCGAAGCTCTGTACCAAGAAAAGCCCCCCGATAATGCCGATAACGATGGGCACCGTGGGAATGGACGGGTATACCGCCCGCAGGCCCTCCACGGCCGATGATACCGAAATGGGCGGCGTAATCACGCCGTCGGCCAGCAGGGCCGCCCCGCCGATGATGGCCACGGCCGAGAGCCAGGCCCCCCGCCGCCGCACCAGGGCGTAGAGCGAAAAAATGCCGCCCTCACCGTTGTTATCGGCATTGAGGGTGAGCAACACGTACTTAATGGTGGTTTGGAGCGTGAGCGTCCAGATAACGCACGAGATGCCGCCGAGCACCAGCAGTTCGTCGATGAGGCCAGGGACGCGTCCACTTTTGAGGATGGACGACATCACGTAGAGCGGCGAAGTGCCGATGTCGCCGTAAATGATGCCCAGCGCGATAAGCAGCCCAGCGCCGGAAATGGCGGTGTGCGATTGTTTAGAACTCATGGAGTAGTGGCGTAATTACTTGGTCAGAAAGCAGCAGGTAAAGCCCGGTGACGCGGTAAAAGTAAGAAGGTGCGGGGCCGGCTTTACGCAGGCGCGTCCGAAATGGCTGGGTCGCCAGGAGTTTGGTCGGGCTGGGCTTGTATCACGGCATCGGCGGCGGCGTTACGCGCGGCTTCCAGCGCAGCCAGCAGCCTAGCGGCTTCGAGGGCGGCCTGGTCGTGGGCGCGGTACACGCGGCGGTTGAGCTCGCTCACTAGGCGCCGCCAGCCATCGGCCTCGCCAGGCAGGGCAAAATGCACGGCCTCGCGGCCCAGCAGCACCAGCCGCAGCCGGTTGGTGCCGCGGTGCCCATACAGCAGCATAAGTGCCGTGGCCAGCAGCCCGGCCATCGTGGGCAAGGTGCGCAGCCAGTCGTTCAGAAACAGAATCAGCACGATGGCTAGCCCCAATCCGCCCAGCAAATACCATAGCAGCCAGCGCACCGGCTGCACCTCGGCGCGCTCCAGCTCGCGTAGGCCATACGTATGGCCCAGCACCGTGAGCGAGGTATCCGTCAGGACCAGGCGGCCATCGGTGCTGCCCACAGTAGGCGCGGGTGGTGGCGGAGGTAGTTCTGCAACGGGTGCTGCTAGGGTAACCGCCGCCGCAGTAGTCGGTGTGCACTCTGGCTCGGCCGCAACCAAAGCCGCCACTGGCGCGGGCGCGACCAGTGGCGGGGTAGGCGTAGTCTGCGCAGGCAGTGCGGGGCTAGCGGGTACGGCCGTGCTGTGCCGCACCCAAGTGGGTGCGGCAGTGGCGGTGGCCGAAGCGCCCGCTAGGGGGGCAGGCGCCTGCGGCGCCTCGCCCGGTACGTCCCCGTTCGGCACGGCCGCTTAGTTGTTTACCTTAAGCAACTCCACGTCAAAAATCAGCGCCGAGTCGGGGCCGATGTCGCGGCCGGCGCCACGCTTACCGTAGGCCAGGTCCGAGGGGATGTAGAGGCGGTACTTCGAGCCTTCGGGCATCAGTTGCAGGGCTTCGGTCCAGCCGGCAATTACGCCGTTCACCGGGAAGGTAGCGGGCTGGCCGCGCTGATAGCTGCTGTCGAACACGTTGCCGTTGATGAGCGTGCCGTGGTAGTGCGTCGTCACCGACGAGCGCAGGGTAGGCTTGGGACCGGTGCCCTGGGTCAGTACTTCGTACTGGAGGCCGCTGGGCAGGGTAGTGATGCCCGGCTTCTGGGCGTTTTCGGCGAGGAAGGCTTCGCCTTCGGCTTTGTTGTTCATGGCGTTGGGGTTTTGGGTGGCGTCGTCGTCATCGTCGTCGTCGTCCTGGCCACCGCCGAGCTGCTCCTGCAGCTGTTGCATGGCGGTTTGCATCTGCTCCTGGGTCAGGCGGCTGGGCTGGCCCGAGAGGCCTTCCTTGAGGGCGGCGGCTAGGGTGTCAATGTCCAGCTCCAGGCCCTGCTGGGCAAAGTTGCGGGCGAGGTCGCGGCCAATGATGTAGCTGACCTGCTGTTGATTGGTGTCGAGCGTCACGGGTAAAAAATCGTAAATGCACCGGCTCGCCAGAGCCGGCCGGGCGTGAAAAATAAGGAAATCAGGCCGCGAAGGTCGGCACTGCTAGCCGCTTCTTACGCAAAAAGCCCCGCCGGGGGCGGGGCTTCGCAGGCAAGTATAGTGGGAAACCCGGTGGGCTAGAGGTAATAATGGTCCTCTTCGCCGTGCAGGTGAAAGGTCAGGTTAAGGTTGGCCAGCTGCGCCCTCAGGTAGCGGAGCGAACCCAGGCTGCCGAGCAGCAGCAGCGATGATAGGGCAGTAGTCTTTTTCATGCGCACTGGTTGTTAAAGGATTAAAACGCAATGCGAAGATACGAAGGCGAATCCAAAAATGTTAGGCGTGCCGAGTAGTTTGGCCTTCGCACGCGCTGCTAGGTGTCGATTAAGGTACCTTGCTCAAAAATAGTTCTATGGTGTCACTTCGCTGCCTTAGCCCGCTAGTGCTAGCCTTAAGTTTGGCCGCTCAGCCTAGCCAGGCTCAAAGCACGGACCTTATCCCGCTGCTGCCAGTGCGGCCCCGAATGCCCGCCGCGCCGGGCGAGGTAGTAGTGTGCCAGCCCACCCCGCTAGCCCTGGCTCAGGCACCATCAACCGCACCAGTAGGCGCTAGGCAGCCGGGACCACTAGTGCTACTGAATTCCCGGCTGCTTGTCGGCCTTGGAGGATTAAGTGACCTTAATCCTCAAGATATTGAAAAAATTGTTCTCTACAAAGGACAAAACTCAGGAGCCGTTACGCCCGCTCAATGGCGCGGCTTAGACGCTAATGGCATTATCGCCGTGACTCTCAAAAGAAAGCTGCGGCTGAAAAGCCAGTCGCTAACGCAACTAGGCCGCTATCTTCAAGCAAAAGGCCCAGTGAGCTACACTATCAATGGCTTGCCAGCCGCTAGTGGCACGCTACGCATTGCCAATGAGGCTATTGAAGAGCTGAAAGTGCTGCGTACCATAACGGGTAGCACCCTGAGCGTGCGAGTGTATTCGTTGGGTAGCCAGCCTGCCAAAACGTATCCGCCGGGCACGATTATGATTCGCGGTACCGCCAGCCGCTAGCCCACCCTAGCTCGAATGGTCAGCCACGATAACCCACCGCCCATTCAACTTTCTAAAAATCAGTAAAAATTGCCCCTGCGCGTCGCCGGCCTTCGCGTTGGGCCTGGCCAGGTGCCAGTGGCCGACCACCTGCGCCACGTCGGCGCCGAGCGGCGTGATGCGCAGCTGGCTGAAGTCGAGCTGGCCCATCTGAGTGGCGTCGGGGTAGCTCTTCTGGTAGTTGGCTAGGGTAGGCTGCCAACCGTAGGTAGGGCCATTTTTGCCGATGAACACCAGCGAGTCGGAGCGCCAGTAGCCCGCCATGAAGGTCGGAATATCGCCCCGGTTCCAGGCCGCCGTCTGGGTGGCGAGCACCTGGGCAATGGCTTGGCTCGGGGTGGGCGGCGCGGCCAGGGCCAGGGTGAGCAACAGAGAGGATAGCATGAGCTTAGGCTTGTGAATGAATGGATTAGGGGCGTTGGGTTCAACGTAAGCTAAAGCCTGCGCTGCGCCTAGCGATTCAGCAAGGTAGCCACGTAGGCGGTGCCGCCCAGCGCCCGCATATTGCGCAGCACGCGCAGCTGCTTGGCCCGCGCCTGCGGCCCCGGCTGGCCCGCCCGAAACCGCAAGGGGTTGGGCAGCACGCCGGCCAGCAGCGCTGCCTCGGGGGCGCTGAGGTTGCGAGCTGGCTTATGAAAATACCGCTGGCTAGCGGCCTCCACCCCGAAGGTGCAGTCGCCCATCTCGGCCACGCTCAGGTACATCTCCATGATGCGGCGCTTGCTCCAGAGCAGCTCGATGAGTACCGTGAAATACGCCTCGGCGGCCTTGCGCACGTAGGAGCGGCCCTGCCAGAGAAACACGTTTTTGGCCACCTGCTGGCTGATGGTGGAGCCGCCGCGCACGGGTTTGCCGTCGGCGCGGTGCCAGTTGTACTGCGCGGCCTTCCACATGCCATCCACGTCGAAGCCGTGGTGCAGGAGGAAGCGCTGGTCCTCGGCCGCTACCACGGCCAACGGAATGCTAGGGGCCACCTCATCGAGCGAGGTGAAGTTGTAGCGTGCGTGGCGCGAGCCGGTCTGAATACCGATGTACCCGAGCCCCACCGGCGCGTGGGCGCGGCGGTCGAGCATGAGCCAGGTGGCGGGTGGCGCCACCCAGCGGTAGAGCAGCACCCAGGTCACGGTGAGCAGAAACAGCGCCGCCACGGTTTGCAGCGCCACGCGAAAAACCGTGCGCCACGGCGGAAGAAGAGATTGTACGGAACGCGCCACGGCGGCAAAAATAGCGGTGAAGAATTGGGAATGGGCCGCCGGGGTCAGGCTACCGCTTGGCGTCGCAATTTCAAATCCTCCTGCTCAACGCTGGCCCGGCCCTCGGGCGTGATGAGGCCGTGGGCGGCGGCGTGGGTGGCGGCGGCCAGGTAGTCGGGCACCAGCAGCAACTCTACCCCGGTGTCGCGGCGCAGGGCCTCGGCAATGGGCGCCACCAGGGCGGCGCGGCTAGCCAGCCCCACATCGCGGATGTACACCACCCGAATGCGCCCGGGGTGCGTGCGCACCACTTCGGCATAAATGGCGGGGTCTTGCTGCCCGCTGTCGCCGAGCAGAACGAACGTCAGGTCCGGGTACGTGTCGAGTATCTGGTTGATTTCCTTGAGCTTGTGGCCGTGGTGAGGCGAGGCCGCCGTGGGCTTTTCCTCCGAGCCGGGCGTGCGGCCGAGGAGCGTTTCGCGCAGCAGCAGCGGGCCGGGCGGCACGCCCTGCAGGCGCAGAAAGTCGTCGAGCACGTCGTACAGGTTCCAGGGCGACGAGCTAACGTAGAAAAACGGGTTGTCGGGCCGCCCGCTCAGGCCGCGCAGCAGCGCCTGGTAAAAGGGCGCCACGCCCGCCAGCGTTTCGTGCGAGTAGGCATTGCGCAGCAGCACCGTGCGCAGCATGCGTAAAATATGGGTGGCCTTGGTCACAATCACCGTGTCGTCGAGGTCGGAGATAACCCCGAACTCGGCCGTGGGCGGCGGAATGAGCACCTGGGCCGTGCCCGCCACCTGCCCCAGCAGCCCCCGAAAGCGGGGGGGCAGCTTGGTGAGGCGCACGGCCACCGGGTGCCACAGATAATCGACCGACGGCGGCAGCGCGGGCGGGTCGAGGCGCAGGGTAAAGTAACCGGTGTTGCCCGTGACGACGGGTAAATCGAGGTGGTTGGGCAGTGAGATAACGACCTCGGCGCCCGGTATTTCGCGGCTGTTGAAGCGCCGGTACATTGCCTGGAAGTTGCGCCACGGCGAGTCGGCATCGGTTTGGGGCGTGAGGCCACGGTCGGCGAGCAGGCGGCCCTTCACGTAGAAGCGGTGCGGGGTGCCGTAGCTGCGGTACACATCGAGGTGCAGCGGGCGCAGCCGCCCTAGCCGGGCCGCCACGCGCGTCACCGACGCGTCGACCCATTCCCACCCATCCGCTAGCCATTGCGCTATGTCCATCCGGCAAACCTACGGCCGGCAGGTGGTTTGGGCCGCCTCGCCATTCGCGCAGCTTTTGCGTAGAACCCGGCTTTAAGCCCTGCCGCTATGCCCGCCACCCACGCGCCTCTCCGCCCCAAAACCAGCAAAAAACAGCTGCCGCCCATCCACGAGCTGGCGGCCCACGAGCTATATAAAGACCCCGCCCGCCAGGCCGAGCTCGCTGGCCTGCGCTACGCCACCGATGCCGGCCCCGGCCTGCGCCGCGAGGCTAGCGGCAAGGGCGAGTTCGTGTACATCAATGCGAAGGGGGAGCAGGTTGCCGATGAGAAGACCTTGGCCCGCATTCACAGCTTCGTTATTCCGCCGGCCTGGACCGACGTGTGGATTGCCCCCAACCCCAGCTTTCACCTTCAGGTAACGGGCCACGACGCGGCCGGCCGCAAGCAATACCGCTATCACCCGGCCTGGGACGCCGCCCGCTCGCTCACCAAGTTTTCGCGCCTGCTGGCTTTTGGCCAGAAGCTGGGCGAGCTGCGCCAGCAACTGCGCAAAGACCTGGCCCGCCCCGGCCTGACCCGCGACAAGGTGGTGGCCCTCGTGCTCACGCTGCTGGACCAGTCGTTTATCCGCATCGGCAACGAGGAGTACGCCAAGAAAAACAAGAGCTACGGCCTCACCACGCTGCTCGACGACCACGTGGAAATCAAAAAAGATGACGTGCGCTTTTCGTTTGTCGGCAAGAAGGGCGTGGCGCACGATGTCACCATCCACGACCGCAAGCTGGCTAGCCTCGTGCGCAAGTGCAAGGAGATACCGGGCGAGCACCTGTTTCAGTTTTACGGTGCCGACGACCAGCGCCACTCGCTCGAATCAGGCCACGTGAACGACTACCTGCACCAGCACACCGGCATTGCGCTTTCGGCCAAAGACTTCCGAACCTGGGGCGGCACCGTGAAAATGGTGGAGTGTCTAGAGCGCGTGCTGACCGGCGACGCAGAGCTAGCCCCCGAAAAAGCCATTCGCCAGGCCACTAAGGAAGTAGCTGGCCGCCTCGGCAACACGCCCACGGTGTGCTCCAAATACTACATCCACCCGCAGGTAACGGAGCTGTTCAAGTCGGGCCGCCTCATTGAGTACCTGCGTCGCCACGACGCCGACCCGCGGGACCACGACGAGCTCACGCCCACTGAGCACCTCGTGTTGGAGATGCTAGCAGAGGTTTAAGTAGTTGCTTGTAACCAACTGAAAATAAGCAGTGCACGTTGCTATTTCGACTGGAATGGCAACGCGCACTGCTTATATTGGAATTAGCAAAAATTATTCGTCCGTCAGCCGGTTGTAGTTGTCGAAGCGCTCCTTCTTTTTGGTGGGCGCGGGCGTGTTGAGCGTGCCGTTCGAATAGGGCTCGTAGCGCAGGCGACGGCGCGAGCCGGCGCGTAGCACATCCTCGCCCGCTCCGGCGTGAATCACGATTTTGAGGCCGTGGCCGGTGAGCTCAAATACATCGTTGGCGCCCAGACCTTCGAGCGTGAGACGCTTGGTTTCGCGGGTGTAAAAAGTGCGCTGGTAGAAAAGAGAATCAGCCCCGAGCACGCGGTTGTACACGCGCACGGTGGTCGAGTCGGGGGTGCGGGCCACTAGAAAGTGGTCGGGTAGCTCGGTGCCGGCCACCACGGGGCGCTCGGCCCGCAGCTCGTAGTAGGTTTGGGCTAGCTGGGACAGCTGGTCGCGGCGGCTTTGCAGGTTGCGCAGCAGGCGCGGGCCCTCCAGGGCATACACGGCGGGCGGCAGGTGGCGCACGGCGCGGCCCAGGGCCGAGTCGGGCAGGCTAGCCACCACAAAGCGGGCCGCCTCGGCGTAATCGCGTCGGGTGAGGGCGTTGAGGCCGCGCTGGTCTACGTAGCGGCCCTGACCGGTAAGGGCTTTTACATCGTGGAAATCGTGCTTGAACGTGACGAGGTGGCGCACCAGGAACTTGCGCGTCATCAGCCACGGCACGGCCCCGTCCGACATGCGAAAAAACACCTGGTCGCGGTCCTTGGGCAC
>Ga0160427_10000251_pt1 | contig 35326 bp, 24 predicted proteins | sample SolpanmetagenomL_FD_108194 | JGI IMG/M metagenome (GOLD analysis project Ga0160427, IMG submission 108194) | Solar panel surface microbial communities from Lawrence Berkeley National Laboratory, California, USA - L | ecosystem: Engineered > Built environment > Solar panel > Unclassified ...
GATGGAATCGGAAACCTTCCCCACCGACTCGACCTGGAAGTACAAGGACATGACGGTGCTCAACCCCGAAAAATCGACGCCCGCCATCACCGACTTCGTTATTACCGACGCCCAGGGCGACGATGTGACCAAGCAGGTGCTCACCGGCAACAAGCTGATTCTCATTGTGCAGAATACTAATAAGGCCGACCGCGAGCGCTTCGAGCAGCTGAACAAGCTGTTTGAGGCGGCGGCCAAGTCGCGCAAGCACCTCGACGTGCTCACCATCACGAGCACGGCGGCCGGCAAGTTCGATTCGTTTCGACACGACGTAAACCTGGCCACGCCCTTCTACTTTGCCGATGCCACGGTGCTCAAGTCCGTCATCCGCTCCAACCCCGGCCTGCTAGTACTCCACAACGGCACCGTGGTGGCCAAGTACCACTACCACGACATTCCGGCGCTGTACCAAATCGAAAAAGCGCTGCAATAGCCCGCGTTGTCATTGCGAGCGCAACGCAGTGGAGCGCGGCAATCGCCCCAGCACGATACCCAAACGACTCGTTCCGGTGCGATTGCCGCGCTCCACTGCGTTGCGCTCGCAATGACTAACGATTAAAATACCCTCATGCTTTCCTTTCTTCTGCGCCGCCTGGGTCAGGGCCTGCTCGTGCTGGTGGGCGTGGCCTGCACGGTTTTTTTCCTATTTAACGTGCTGCCCGGCGACCCCGCCGCCCTGCTGGCCGGCCAGCGCACCGACCTGGCCACCCAGGCCGCCATCAACGCCGACCTGGGCCTCGACCAGCCGCTGCCCGCCCGCCTGCTCGGCTACCTCAACGATGCCTCGCCGCTGGGCGTGCACCGGCGCGACTCGGCGGGCGTGACCCGCTACGGCGGCGTGGCCCTGCTGCCGCTGGGCCAGCAGCGCGCCGTGGTGCTGAAGTGGCCGTACCTGCGCCGCTCGTTTCAAAGCAACCAGGATGTGCTGAGCATCCTGCTCGACCGCTTTCCGGGCACCTTGTGGCTGGCGCTGGCGGCCATGCTGCTGGCGGCGGTGGGTGGCATTGCGCTGGGCGTGGCCGCCGCGCTCCGGCCGCAGTCGTGGGTCGATAGGGTATTGGTAACTACTTCGGTACTGGGCATTTCGGTGCCCTCGTTTGTGGCGGCCATCCTCATTGCCGTCAGCTTCGGCTTCTATTGGAGCCACTGGACGGGCCTGAGCCTGACGGGCCAGCTCTACGAAACCGACCCCTTCACCGCCGAGCGCCACTTGGTGCTGCGCAACCTGCTGCTGCCCGCCGTGGCGCTGGGTGTGCGGCCGCTGGCCGTCATCATGCAGCTCACGCGTTCCAGCATGCTCGACGTGCTAAGCCAGGACTACATCCGCACGGCCCGCGCCAAGGGCCTGAGCCCCGGCCGCACCGTATGGCGCCACGCCCTGCGCAACGCCCTCAACCCGGTGGTTACGGCTGTGTCGGGCTGGCTGGCCTCGCTCATGGCCGGCGCGTTTTTCATCGAATACATTTTCAACTGGAAAGGCCTGGGCACCACCACGCTGCGCGCCGTTGAGAATCTTGATTTCCCGGTTGTGATGGGCGCCACCCTTTTCGTGGCCGCCATCTTTGTGCTCGTCAACATCGCCGTCGATATGCTCTACGCCCTGCTCGACCCGCGCGTACGCATTAGCTAGGAGTGGAGAGTTAAAAGGTAAAACCAGCCTGTGGCCTACCGTAAAGCAGCCCCAATTTTTAATTCATAAATTTATAATTCATAATTAAAAAGCAATGGGCCACCTCTACCTCATCGGCCTGCCTGCTTCGGGCAAAACCACGCTGGGCCGCCAGTTGGCGGGCTACTACGGCCGGGGGTTTCTGGACCTCGACCACCGCATTGTGGCCGACGCGGGCCTGACGATTCCCGAGATTTTCGCCGCTGAGGGCGAAGAAGGCTTTCGGCAGCGCGAGGCGGCGGCGCTGGCCGCCGTGGCTGCCCACCCTGGCCGGCCGCTGGTGGTGGCCACCGGCGGCGGCACGCCCTGCTTTTACGACAACTTGGCCGTGCTGCACGCCTCGGGCTTCGTCATGTGGCTTGATGTGCCGGCGCGCGAACTATTGCGCCGCCTGCTGCGCCGCAACCAGGCTACTACCCGGCCGCTGCTGGCCGCTACGGCCACTGCTGCCACGCCCCAGCAGGCCCTGGCCGACTGGCTGGCCCGAACCCTGGCGGCCCGTTCGGGGTTCTATGCCCAGGCGCGGCTGCGCCACCCCGGCGGCCCAGTCGCCGGGGTGGCCGCCGCCCTGGAGGCCGCTGGCTTCCAGCCCTAGCCGGCAGCCCCCACAAAACCTACCAGGGCGTAACTTTGTAGATAAGCTGGTTTTTATTTAGTAGTAAGTTAAGCTTCAGAATTTTAGTATGGCTACCCTTCCCGATACTCCCGTGGCCCCGGCGCCGGTACGACCCAAGCACAAAGGCTCGGCCCAGTTATTTAAAAACCCGGTGCTGGAGCGGCTCTCGCACACGCACATTGCGCTGCCGGTCAGCATCTTTATCGCTACGGCCCTGGTGAGCTTATACTATGGCGTCACGCGGGGTTTTGTGTCGGGCCTGGCGGGGCTGGGGCTGTTCTTGGGCGGGCTGCTGCTCTTCACGTTTGTCGAGTACCTGGTGCACCGCTACGTGTACCACATTCCGGCCACTACGCCGGGGCGGGCCAAGTTTCAGTACACCATGCACGGCGTGCACCACGAGTACCCAAAAGATGAAACCCGGCTGGCCATGCCACCCATCCTGACGGTGTTTGTGGCGTCACTGCTGTTCTTCATCTTCCGGTTTGTGTTTGGCAACTGGGCTTTCGGCATTCTGGCGGGCTTCACGTTTGGCTACGCCATGTACCTGTTTGTGCACTACGCCATCCACATGTACGCGCCGCCCAAGAACTTCCTGAAAGTGTGGTGGACGCACCACGCCCAGCACCATTACCGGCAAGATGAGGTGGCCTTTGGCGTGAGCAGCACCCTCTGGGACCACATCGTGGGCACCATGCCCACCAAGCGCAGCACCGCTGAGTAGGTACAGCGCGCAGACACAAAAAAACCGATGCCACTGCGGCATCGGTTTTTTTGTGTCTGCGCGCTACGCGCCTAGCTGCCGCCAAACAGGTAGCCCACCTGAAATTGAAATACTGAGTTACGTGTTTTATCAGACGCAGAGTTGCTGCTGCTCAAGTCAGAAATGCCGCCGTTGTAGCGCACACCAACTTCAAAGCCTTGTGGCAGTTGATAGCCAATTCCGATAATATAGCCTACGTCCAGCGTACGGGTACCGTTGGTACTCGTGCTATTATAGTTTCGGGTAGTCACAATGGGAGTGCCAACACCGTACTTTTGAGTAGTAGTATACGTTTCGTCAGCATTCTGTGCCAGCAGCAGGCCCAGTTGCGGGCCTGCTTCAAAAAATGCGCCGGCTGCCTTTAACCGGAATAGCAAGGGCAGGTCGAGGTAGGATAAGCGAACCTGCCCCGTCTCAGTTTGGCTGACACTAATGCCGCCGCTAGCATAGGTGTTTGAATAATCGTATTTTACTCCTTTTTGCGAGTACAGCAGCTCCGGGTGAAAAGAAAAGCGGCTGCTGATGTTGGCATCGGCCATGAGCCCGGCTCCGAACACGAACAGATTTTTGGCTCCGTCGGTAGACGACCCTGTTACATTGGCTAGTCCTACACCAGCCTTGATGCCAACCCGCGAGGATTGGGCGGCTGCCGTGCTCACTACCCCAGCGAGTAGACTCATAAGTAGTACTGTTTTTCTCATGTAAAAATTAAGAGGTGGTGAATAACCCCGCAAAGCTAGCGGCCAGCGCCACCTTTGAGCTAGTTTATTTAATAGCCCCTTATCCTTATTATTTAGCTACCCACGCCAAAAAGGCGCGACCCCACTTGGAGGTCGCGCCTTTTCGCATTATAGTAGCCGGGCGTAGGGTGCTCTTGGCGAAAGCCTTATACCGTGGTGCCGCCGGTAGTGCCGCCGCTGTTGCTGCCGCCGCCCATCTTGGTTACGAGCCACCAGATGACAGCTACCACCAGAAACACGGCGATGGCACCCACCCAGATGCCACCCTTAAAAATATCGCCGAGGGCGGCGCAGCCCGTGAGCGTAGAAGCCAGCACGGAGAAGATAAACAGGAGCGAGAGACGTGAAGTAGTCATGGGAAAAGGCAGAAGGTGAATGGTATATGAAGCCTGGGCCACGTAGCCGGCGGGTGGCTGGCTTTACTGCAACCGGCCCGAAAAGGTTGGCCGGCGCGGGTGCTGAGGCCCCGGCGGGCAGCGCCGGCGCCGGCTAGCTTCGGCTTTTGTCGCACTTTTGCACCGCTATGGACTATCCCACCCTTTCCTCCGCTTTTGAGCAGCGCTTCGGCGCGGCTCCGGCCCTCGTGTTGCGCGCTCCCGGGCGCATCAACCTCATTGGTGAGCACACCGACTACAACGACGGCCTGGTGCTGCCGGCCGCCATCGACAAGGAAATCCGCTTTGCGCTGCGTCTCAACGGCACCAACCGCATTCGGCTGGCCGCCCTCGACTTTGACGCCACCTACGAGGTGGCCGTGGCCGACCTGGCGCCCCTGCCCGCTGGCCACTGGGCTAACTACCAGCTCGGCGTGGTGGCGGGCCTGCTGAAGCGCGGGGCCGAGGTGCCGGGCTTCGATTGCGCCTTCGGGGGCGATATTCCGAGCGGGGCGGGGCTGTCGTCGTCGGCCGCGGCCGAGTGCGGCGTGGCCTGGGGCCTCAACAAGCTGCTGGGCCTCAACCTAGATACGATGACGCTGGCCCAGATTTCGCAAATGGCCGAGCACGAGTATGCCCAGGTGATGTGCGGGCTCATGGACCAGTTTGCCAGCCTCTTCGGCCGGGCCGGCCACGTGGTGGAGCTGGACTGCCGCTCGCTGGAATACGCTTATTTTCCGCTCGATACGGCCCACGCTCGCCTCGTGCTCTGCAACTCGGGCGTGAAGCACGCACTCGGCGACAGCGAGTACAACACCCGCCGCCAGGAGTGCGCCCAGGGCGTCGAGCTTATGCAAAAGCACAACCCGGCCATCAAGTCCTTGCGCGATGCCACCCTGGCCGACATTGAGGCCGCTCGCGCCGAGTTGGGCGAGGTAGTGGCCAAGCGCTGCCGCTACGTGGTGGAAGAAAACCTGCGCGTGCAGGACCTCACGGCGCGCCTCGTGGCGGGCAAGCCGCTGGCCGAAGTGGGCGAGCTGCTGTATGCCAGCCACGCCGGCCTGCGCGACCTCTACCAGGTGAGCTGCGCCGAGCTGGACGTGCTCGAACGCCTGGCCCACCACGCCCCCGGCTGCTACGGCGCCCGCATGATGGGCGGCGGCTTTGGTGGCTGCACCCTCAACCTAGTGGCAAGCGAGGAAGTTGACAGCTTCATCGGCTTTATGACCAAAGGCTACCACGAGCAGCTGGGCCTAAAGCTCGATACCTACGTAACCAACTTAGCCGATGGCGTGGGGGAGCTTTTTGCGTAGCCGCCCTCAGAGTCGGTGGCCCGCAGCCGCACCCACCGAGATTTACGGAGGCCAGCCGCTGGCCAGCCGTGCGCCGGATTGCCTCCGCAACCCGGCGCGCGGAGTCTTAACCCACTATCTTATCCTTCCATGTTCGATTTCACCCAGCAACCGCACCGCCGCTTCAACCCGCTGCTCGACGAGTGGGTCCTCGTGTCGCCGCACCGCGCCAAGCGCCCCTGGCAGGGCCAGCAGGAAAAAGACGAGGCCGAAGCCCGCCCCGCCTACGACCCCACCTGCTACCTGTGCGCCGGCAACACCCGCACCAGCGGCATCACCAACCCGAAATACGAGCACCAGTACGTGTTCGACAACGACTTCGCGGCCCTGCTGCCCGAGGGCGAGCCCGGCACCTACGAGGAAGGCAGCCTGCTACGCGCCGAGGCCGAAACCGGCCACTGCCGCGTCCTCTGCTTTTCGCCCCGCCACGACCTGACGCTGCCGGAGATGCCGGTGACCGAAATCCGGCGCGTAGTGGACGTGTGGACCGACGAGTTTCGCACCCTCGGGGCCGACCCGAATATCAACTACGTGCAGATTTTCGAGAACAAGGGCTTTGTCATGGGCTGCTCGAACCCACACCCGCACGGCCAAATCTGGAGCGAGCGCACCGTGCCCGACCTGCCCGCCCGGGAGGCCCGTGCCCAAAAGGCGCATTTTGAGCAGCACGGCCGCACCCTGCTCAGCGACTACCTCGCCATTGAGGAAAAAACCAAGACCCGCTTCGTGGTCGAAAACGACACCTGGGTAGTGCTGGTGCCCTTCTGGGCGGTGTGGCCTTTCGAGACGCTGGTGCTGCCGCGCCGCGCCGTGCAAGACCTCACCCAGCTCAACGACGCCGAGCGCGATGGCCTGGCCGACATCCTAAGCCAACTCACCATCAAATACGACAACCTGTTTGAAATCAGTTTCCCGTATTCGGCCGGCTTTCATCAGCGGCCCACCGATGGGCAGGACCACCCCGAGTGGCACCTGCACATGCACTTTCTGCCGCCACTGCTGCGCTCGGCCACGGTGAAGAAGTTTATGGTGGGCTACGAGTTGCTGGCCAATGCCCAGCGCGACATCACCCCCGAGCAGGCCGCCGAGCGCCTGCGGGCACTGCCCGCCGTGCACTACAAGCAAGCCGCCGCCAAAGCCTAGCAGCCCCACGCTGGCCAAAGCTGGACCTATACGACAACTGCCCCGGCTGCACGAGCAGCCGGGGCAGTTGTCGTAGATAACCACGTCAGCCGGCCCGCCGGCTCCCAGACGAGAACTGGCGGGCCAAACGGGTTAGTTGAGCACCACGCGCGTGGCCAGGCTGGCCGCGCCGGCCGTGAGGCGCAGGGTGTACACGCCAGCCGCCAGGTCGGCGGTGGCCACCGTGAAGTGCGCACCCGTAGCCAGCAGGGCCGCCGACTGGCGGTGCACTACCTGGCCCAGCGTATTGAGCAGCTCGGCCTGCACGGTGCCGGCCACGCCCAGGCTCGGCACCTCCACGGCAAAGCTGCTGTGGGCGGGGCTCGGATACACGCTCACCCCGGCCGCCGTGAGGGCCGCCGAGGCCGCCAGGGCCCCCGCCGGGCTAAAGCGCAGGCTGAAGCGGCCCGTGAGCACAGCCGTGGCCTGGCTGGCGCTCACACCAAAGCTGTAGGGCTGGCCCTCGGCCAGGCGCAGGGTCTGGCCGGTTTGGGCATCGGTGAGGTAGGCGTCGAGGCCGGCGGGCAGGTTGGGCAGGGCCACCGCCGTGAGGGCGTAGGTGCCGGCGGCCGGCACGCCCACCACGAGCGGCAGCACCGTGGCGGCCGTGAAAGCCGGGCGGCCATCAATGGCCAGGCTTTCGCCGCTGCCGGCTACGCTGGCTAGGTTGAGGCCGGTGGTGTTGGGTAGCTTCAGGGCATCATACTGCGAGTCGAAGGCGGGGCTGGTGCCGGCCTCGGCGTAGGCGTAGAGCACATCGGCCAGGCCGCCGCCGCGCAGTTCCAGCTGCACCAGCGGGCGTAGGTCGGCGGCCTGGCGATGCACGGGCACCTGGCTGGCGTAGGAGGTGAGGCGGTGGGCATTGCGAAAGGTGAGCGCCCCAGTGGTTTGGCCGCTGCGCACCCGCACAAAAAAGCCCTGAGCCGTGCCAATGAGCGAGCCGCCGGCGGGCAGCCCATTCACGCAGGCCCGGTACGTGCCGGTGTAGGGACCAGCACTTTCGAGCACGTAGCAGCCGGCGTCGAGGTTCACGCGGTCGGTGCCATCGACGAGCCGACTGAAGTCGATGGGGCTGGGGTAGGGGTTGCCAAGCAGCTGCCAGCCGGCATCGGCGGCGTTGGGCGACGAGGCCGCGCCGCGGCGCAGGTGGTCGAGCACAATCGTGCCGTTGACGAGCTGCCCCGTGAAAGCGACGCGCTGGTCGGCCCCGATTTGCACCGCAAAGCCGTAGCCCAGGCCCAGGTAGCTGTTGATATCCGTGGGCGACACCCAGCCCTTATCAAACGCTCCGTAGCTGGACGATACCGTGGCCAGGCGGTCCTGGTCGTAACCAAACACCGTGGGAAAGGGCCGCACCGCGCCCGGCGTGGCCGCCGTGTTGTAGTCCGCGTTCACCGTGGGCGTAAAGCCGCTCGTGGTCAGGCCGGCTACCGTGGTGTTAAATACCGGCGCACTGTAGTGGCGGTAGCCCAGGCCGGGGTTCAGGCTGGGGTCGAGGTAGCGTTGCACCGTGACATCGCCGCTCACCATGCCCCCGCCCGAATTGACGACCAGGGCCGTGCCGCCGGCCGAGGAAAGCAGCGTGAGGGCGCCGTTGGCCAGCAGGTCGCCGGCGCCCGCCACCGTCAGGGTTTGGGCCACGGCTACGGGGCTGCTGATTACCAGGTCGTAGTCGTTGGTAGTGCTGAGGGCGCGCACCTGGGCGGGCAGGGCGTTGCCGGTAGCCTGGGCCGCCGTGCCGCTGTAGGCGTACGTAGCATCGGTGGAGTAGCTGCGCACGCCCGTGGTTTGGATGGCGCCCACGCCGGGGCTGCTGCTCAGGCCCTGCGCCGCGCAAATGCCCAGCGTGCCCCCCGCCGCCAGCGTAAAGCTGCCCGGCCCGCTCAGCACAAAGCAGCCATCGTTGAGGCGGCCGCCGGGCTGCACCGTCACCGCACCGCTCACCGTTACGTTGCCGGCCAGCGTGGCCGTGCCCAGCACCTTGATGCTGTTGTAGGTGCCGGCCGCCACCGCCGCGCTGGCGCTCACCACCAGGTCGGTGATGACGGTGAAGGCCGCGCCGGCCGTGGTACCATCGGGCGTGGCCACCGTTACGCTGCCGCTGGCCGCGCCGGCCGGCACGGTAGCCAACACGGTAGTGGCGTTTAGCACAACAAAGCTACTGGCCGCCAATCCGTTGAAATACACGCCCGTAGCGCCGCCCAGGTTGGCTCCCGTGAGCGTGACGCTGCCGCCCACCGGCCCGCTACCCGCGCTGAGCCGGGTAAGGGTAGGGGCAGTGCACCGCGCATTCGGTAGCCGTTCGGGTGTGCTGCTGGCAGCGGCCACCGCGCTGGGGGTATGCGTGGCCCACGGTGCTGTGGCCGGGCGGCCGTGAAAAGCAGCCGAGTGCAGGCCCGGCTTGCCAGCGGCGGCAAGACCGCTGGCGTTATGCTCCTCGGTGCTGAGCGTGGCGGTGGGGGCAACCGCAGCGGGACGCGCCGGGGCCGGGCCGGCCGTAGCCAGCAACAGCCCCAACGCCGCCAGCGGGTGGGTGGCCCGCTGCGAGCGGGCCCAGAAGTAGAGATTGGGCATAGGGTATAGTCAGGGCAAAACAAAAAGCCCTGCTGGCACAGCCAACGACTAAGCGCGGCGAACCAGCAGAGCTGTTGCAGGGCGGGCGCGGCGCAAATACCGGGCCGGCCTTAGCCAATCCGGCAAGTAAGGGGTGCATTTTTTGTTAAGCAATTACTCTTTGAGTCAAATACTTATCTGAATAAACTATCTTCCCCGGCACCCTGGTGCCTGGTGGCCGCCCGGCAAACGCCGCACCCGGCGAGCGCCCGGCGCGGGGCGGCCACTTTTGCGCGGCTGGGGGTAGGCAGCCGCCTGATTCCGCGCCTGGGCCTGGCCCAGAGTGTGGGCCTCTACGGCCAGCAACTAGAGCTGGCTCGGTACTGCTACCCCGGCCAGGCCGGCGACCGCGCTATCAGCCAGTAGCAGTATCAGGCGCTGCTCACGACATAGCTGGCGCCGCACTGGCAACTCCAGGCCGGCTACTACCTCAGTAGCCAGCGCGTTAATCACTTGGGCTACCGGGCGCTGGCCTACGGGCCATCTTACAGGCGCAAGACACCCAGTCCAATTACTGGACGGGCGTCATCTATCTCAACCGCAAGCAGTTTTACCGGGCCGCCTGCTACTTCGAGCGCGTGGTCAACCTCTACCCCTTCGACTACGACACACTATATCGCTGGCCTGGGCTTACCTCAATCCAGGCAAAAAACCGAGGCCCGCGCCTTCTACACCAGGGTATTGCCCATCTGTCTTAACGACGCCAACACCCTAGCCGGGTTCACGCAGCTTGAAGTTTAAGTAATGGGAGTAGTGGGAGCAATAGGAAAAAGCGTATTTATTACTCCTGCATTACTCCCACTACTCCTATTACTCAAACTGCAAGCTACCCATTACTCCTCACCTCCCACGGGTACTTCCAGGAATACGCCGGTGCCCCGGCCGGGGCGGGCGTGCAGCGTGAGCGTGCCGCCCAGCAGCTCGACGCGGGTGCGGATGCCGGCCAGCCCGATGCCGCCCGGCCGGGCGGGCAGGGTAGCGTCGAAGCCCACGCCGTCGTCTTCCACGCTCAGGTGGAGCCAGCCGCCCTCGCGCGATACCTGCACGAAGACCTCCTGGGCCTGGGCGTGCTTCATCACGTTATTAAGCAGCTCTTGCACAATGCGGTACACGGCAATGGCCAGCAGGGCGGGCAGCGGCTCGGCCAGGCCGTGCAGGTTGAGGTCGACGGGCAGGTGGGTTGGAATGCGGCTCACCAGCTCCTGCAAGGCCACCACGAGGCCAAAATCTTCGAGGATGGTAGGCGTGAGCTCGAAGGAGATGGTGCGCGTGGCCTCGATGGCCTCGTTGAGCAGCTGCTGGCTGGCGCGCACGGCCTCGGAGGGCGGCAGCGCATCGAGGTGCAGGCGGGTGCCGTAGAGCAGCTGGCCCAGGCCGTTGTGCAGGGCCTCGGCAATGCGGCGGCGCTCTTCTTCCTGGGTGGTGAGGATGGCCGAAAGCACCTCCTTTTGCTGGCGCAGGCGCAGGCGGGTGGCTTCCTCCTTGAGCTGCTCCGACTCGGTGATGTCGATGGCGAAGATGACGACCTCCTGCTGCTCTTCATCGAAAAAGCCCGAGGCCTGCAAGTACACCTTCTGGCCCGCGTGCTCGACCGTGGTCACGTAGCTGGCTGGCTGGCCGCCGAGCAGCCGCACGAAGTGGGCGGCGCTTTCGGGAAAAACCTCCACGGCCAGGCGACCCAGCAGCTCATTTTTGGCCAGGCCCAGGCGGCGCAGCGCCTGGCCGGTGTGCTCGCGGTAGCGGCCATCGGGGCCGAGGCGCGTCAGCAGCACGGGCAGGTTGTGCAGGATGTTGCCCAGCAGGCGGGTTTTGTAGTCCAGGGCTTCCTGCACCTGGCGGCGGGCCGTCACGTCGCGCACCAGGCCGGTAAGGCGCAGGGCCGCGCCGGTACGCTCATCGTAGCTGAAGCGCCCCATGAGGGCCACGTAGCGCACCGAGCCATCGGGGTGCACGAGGCGGTGCACCAAGTCAAACACCGTGCGCTCGTGCTGGGCCAGGGCCAGGGCCTGCTCTACATCGGCCACATCGGCGGGGTGAATGACGGCTTGCAGCGCCGTGAAGGGCGGCCCCGCCGGCAGCGTGGGCAGGCCAAAAATCGCCTGCGCCTGCGCATCCTGATACAAGGCATCGGGGCCCAGCTCCCAGCCCCACACGCCGGCCCCGGCGGCGGCCAGCGCCAGCTGAAGGCGGCCCTCGCTTTCGCGCAGCAGCTGCTCGCCCTGCTTGCGAACCGTGATGTCGCGCCAGGCCACGTGCAGCAGGGGCTGGCCGTTGATGAGCACGGGGTTGAAGGACAGCTCGTCCCAGACTATGGCGCCTGCGGGGTCGTAGTGCCGCCACACCAGGCGGCACCAGCCCCGGGCCCGGGCCGCTTGCATGCACTCGGCCAGCAGGTCGGCCGAGCGGCGGCCATCGGGCTGAAGCACGGGCCAGAAAGCTTCCAGTGGGCGGCCCAGCACCTCCTGCTTGGTGGCGTGGCCCAGCAGGCGCAGGGCGGCGGTATTGAGGTCGGTCAGGCCGTGGTCGTCGAGCAGCAGCATGCCATCGCGGGCCTGCTCAAACGTGGCCCGGAAGCGGGCCTCGCTGGCGGTCAGCTCGTCGGTGGCCCGGCGGCGGGCCGTCACGTCGAGCAGCACGAGGCGGGCGCTGGTGGGAGGCTGGCTTTCGTCGGGGCCTTCGGGCGCGGCCACGCCTTCGAGCTGGGCAAAGAAGGGGGCCTCATTGGGGCCGCGCATGGCCAGCTCGCAGCTTTGGCGCTGGCCGGGGGCGGCCCAGAGCCGGGCCAGAAACCCGGCAAAATCCTGGCGCTCGGCGGGGGCCACAAACAGCGCCAGCCGCTTTCCCAGTAGCTGCTGGCGCGCCTGGCCCAGCAGCTGGCCGGTGCGCAGGTTGAGCTGCGTCACAGTGCCGTTGGTAGCCACCGTGCAGTAGCCCACGGGCGCAAAATCGTAGAGGTCCACGTACTGCTGGCGGCTGCGCTCGGCCTCGGCCTGGGCCAGCTGCAACTCTTCAAACTGCATTTGCAGCTCTATCTGGTACACTTGCAGCTCCTGCACTAAGCGCTGCACCTCGGGGGTGGTTGTGGGGGGCAGGGCTTCGGTTACCAGGCGCTGGTGCTCGGCGTGGGCCCGCAGGTGTTGCAGCGCATCGGGAGAGCCGGCGGGCGGCGAAGAATCGGGAGTTTTCATAGCAAAAGGTCCTTGCGCCCGGTGGCAGGTGCCACCTACGCGCCCCGCTGCCCAGGCGCCCGCCGCCTGGGCAGCGGGGCAGCCGCCCACTGGGCGGCCCGGTTGGCGACTAACGTATCTGCGCTTTGTAAATGAGGTAGGTAGGGCTATTCCCCCAGCGCTTACTACGCAGCGCGGGTTAGGGTTTTGCTGCTAGCCCGCTAGAGGTGGCCGGCGGCGCTGGCGTGCTTTTCACTTCGCAACCACGCGCTAAGCTGCTATAGCTGCTTGCGCCGCCTCGCTTACCCCGCCGCCCAGGGGCCGCCGGCTACGCCACCTCCAGCAGGTCGCGCACGCCCAGCACGAGCTGGCCGGTAGGCTGGCCCTGGTGCAGCAGGCGGCGGCCGTAGAGCACCACGCGCCGCCGGCCCAAGCCCGGAAACGTAGCCTCCAGGGCCAGGCCATCAAACTCAAGGCTGGGCGCCTGCGCATCGAGCAGCATGCGCAGCTGCTGTTGCAGCGCGGGCTGCTGCCAGGCCCCGCCGCCCAGGCTGCCGAGCGGCTGGCCAATGAGCCCGTCCAGCCGCTCGCCAAAGGCATCGGCAAAGGCCTGGTTGGCGCTGAGCACGCACAGGCTGGCATCGAGGGCCAGCTGGGGCTCGCGCACGGTGGGCTGCATGCTCTCGGCAAAGTGGGCGGTGTCTTGCAGGCGCGCTTCGAGCAGCTTGAGGGCCGTGATGTCGGTGAAGGTGATGACGGCCCCGTTGATGTAGTTATCGAGCGAGCGGTAGGGTAGGATGCGCATCGTAAACCACTCGCCGCGCGTGGTTTCGATGTTGGTTTCGATGCTGGTGAGGCGGTCGAGCACCTGCTGCACGTCGCGCAGCAGGTGCTGGTAGCGCAGGCTGCTGGTGAAGTGGGCCAGCGGCCGGCCCACGTCGCCGGGCACTAGGCTCACGATGCGCGCCACGGGCGGTGTAAAGCGCTTGATAAGCAAGTCGTTGTCAAGGAAAATGATGGCAATTTCCGTGGCATCGAGCAGGTTCTTCATGTCGTTGGCGGCCTGGCCCAGCTCCTCGGTTTTGGCCAGATACTGCATGTTGAGGGTCATCAGCTCCTCGTTGAGGCTCTGCATCTCCTCCTTGTTGGTCATGGTTTCCTCGTTGGTGCTTTGCAGCTCCTCGTTGGCGCTTTGCAGCTCTTCGTTGGTGCTTTTCAGCTCTTCGAGGCTGCTTTCCATCTCCTCCACGGTGGTTTGGAGGCGGTGCTTGGTGAATTGCAGCTCCTTATCGAGGGCCACCACCACGGCCTCGCGGTGCTCGCCAGCGGGGACGAGGGCATTTTTGGCCAGGCGCACCTTGCGCGGGGTGGGCTGGTCTTCAAACACCACCAGCAGCAGGCCCGCCAGCACCTGGGGGCCGGAGAGATGCTGCACCGAGAGGCGCAGCAGCTGCTGGCCGGCTTCGGTGCGCACCCGCACGTTGTCCACCACCACGTCGGTTTGGGTTTGGGTGGCGCGGTGCACGGCCCCGCTGATTTCAAAGGTCAGCTCTTCGCGAGCCATCTCAAAGAGGTTCATGCTGCTCAGGCCGGGCGCGGGCTCCAGGTACTTGCCGGTGCGGCCATTCACAAACAGGATTTCGCCCTTGGCGTCGATAACCACGGCGGGCGGGGCGTAGGCTTGCAGCAATTTTTTCTGAATCAAAGCGGCAAACGTGCTGCTCTGGCGGTGGTTGGAGGCGGAAGGCGACATGAGGGCCGTGGGCGGCGGCGCCACCGGGTGGCGCGGCTGAGAAAAGGGAAACTTGACGAGGTGCGGGAGCGAAGCCGGCAGTGTGTTGCGCCGCGAAATCTTCCACTTCACATCCAGGGGCTGAAACAAGTCCTGGTAGCCCGTGATGTTTTCGCTCGGCCCCAGAAACAACAGCCCGCCAGGGTTGAGGGCATAATGGAACACGGGCAGCAGGCTCCGTTGCAGCTCGGCCGAGAGATAAATAAGTAGGTTGCGGCACACCAGCAGGTCGAGCTTGATAAAAGGCGCGTCCTTGTCGATGTTGTGCAGGGCAAACACCACCACATCGCGCACTTCCTTGCGAATCTGGTAGTGGTTGTCGGTTTTCTGAAAAAACCGCGCCAGGCGCTCCGGATTTACATCGGCTACCAGGCTTTCGCTGTAGTTGCCGGCCCGGGCCTGGGCAATGCCTTCGGGCGAGATGTCGGTGGCAAAAATCTGGATGGCCAGGTGGTGGCGGCTGGGCGCCAGCTCGTCGATGCACTCCAGCAGGGTCATGGCCAGCGAGTACGCCTCCTCACCCGTCGAGCAGCCCGGCGCCCACACCCGCACGGTGCTGCCGGGGACCTTAGCGGCCAGCAGGGGCCGCAGGTAGCCCTGGAGGTTGGCAAAGGCGTCGGCGTCGCGGAAGAACTTGGTGACGCCAATCAGCAGCTCATGAAACAGCTGCTCGACCTCGCCGGCGTTTTCCTGCAAGTAGCGCACGTAGTGCGAAAACTCCTTGATTTGGTGCGCGTTCATGCGCCGCTCAATGCGCCGAAACACCGTATTGCGCTTGTAGAAGCTGAAGTCGTGCCCGGTTTGGGTGCGAATGAGCAGGAATATTTTCTGGAGCGCGTGGCTGGGCCGGTTGGCCGAGTCGGCGGCGGGCGCACGGGGGGGGCGCACCTCCAGCGGGCGCTCCACGTAGTCGAGCAACTGGGCGGGCAGCTGCTCGGGCGGCAGCACAAAATCGACAAACTCGGTGGCCAGCGCCGCGCGCGGCATGGCGTCGAAGAGGGCCGTGGTGGGCTCCTGCACCATCACCATCCCAAAGTTTTCCATGATGAGCTTGAGCCCCACGATGCCATCGGCCCCCAGCCCCGAGCAGATGATGCACACCGCGCGCTCGCCTACATCCTTGGCCAGCGTTTGCAGAAAGAAGTCGATGGGCATGCGGCGGCTGGCCGGCAGCGTGGGCCGGAGCAGAAACAAGCTGCCGTGCAGCAAGCTTAGGTCGGCATCGGGCGGGATGACGTACACGTGGTTGGGGCGCACGCGCAGGCCATCGCGGGCCTCCACCACGGGCAGCGGCGTGAAGCCTTGCAGCACTTGCGCCAGTTGGCTGTCGCGCTCGGGGCCAGGCAGGCGGTGCAGCACCACCACCAGGGCCAGCCCGCTGAGCACCGGCAGGTGGGCAAAGAACTTCTCGAACGCCTCCAGGGCGCCCGCCGAGCCGCAAAGCGCCACTACCGGGAAGCGGTCGGAGCCGATGGGGCGGCCCTCGCGCGGGCGGGCCACCGCTTTGGCATCACGGGGCGGGGTAGGAGTGGCAGCAGAGGGAGCCGGCTCGACGCCCGGCTCGACGCCCAACTCGACGGAAGATTTCATATGGCAGAAGCTGCGCAGCAGCCAATAAGTAAGCCCCGGCGACTCACAAGCTTGCGGCAGCAGGCTGCCAGGCCGGTAAATACCCTTCTAAGGTAAGGCCAGGCTACCGTTAGCCCTCAGCTGCCGGGGGCCGTAAAGCTAGGTAGCTGCCCCTAGGCAACTGCTACCGGGCAGCGACGCCGCCCGCCCGGCTCTGCCTACCTTTTTGACGCTCATCCCTGTGTCTATCCCTGCTTACCTGATTGTTATCGGAACCTCTGCCGGCGGCATGCCTGCCCTCACGCGCCTCGTGGCGCAGCTGCCGGCTACCCTGCCGGCGGCCGTGCTGGTGGTGCAGCACCTCTCCCCCGAGCTGGATGCCGAACTCCTGTTGGGGCGCCTGGCCACCCACACCGGCCTGCACTGCCAGGTGGCCACCCACGGCGCGGCCCTGGCGGCGGGCAACCTCTACCTGGCTCCCCCCGACCGCCACCTGCTCGTGAAAGACTACCATGTGCACGTGACCAAAGGCCCCCACGAAAACAGCTTCCGGCCCGCCGCCGATGCCTTGTTTCGGTCGGCCGCCGTAGAGTTCGACTCCCACGTTATCGGCGTGGTGCTCACCGGCATGCTGTACGATGGCACGGCGGGCCTCGATTTTATCAAGCGCTGCGGGGGCTTGGCCGTGGTGCAAGACCCCGACGAGGCCGAGTATCCGAGCATGCCCGCCAGCGCCTTGCGCCACGTGCCCATCGACTACGTAGTGCCCCTGGCCGCTATGGGGCCGCTCCTTCAAGCCCTTGTGATGCCCGACGCTGCCCCCACGCCCCACCAGCTGCCACCCAAAGACATTCCGGCCGACTTAAAGCTCGAAGCCGCCATTGCCGAGCGGGTGGTGGGCACCACCGAGCAAATTGACCAGCTCGGCCACCAGGTGCCGCTCACCTGCCCCGGCTGCGGCGGCTCGCTCTGGGAGCTGAACAACGGCTACGTGCTGCGCTACCGCTGCCACACGGGCCACGCCTACACCGCCGAGGCCCTGGCGGCCAGCACCCAGCAGGCCTTGGAAGAAAGCCTCTGGGTAGCCCTGCGCATGATGGAAGAGCGCAAAAACCTGCTCACCAGCATGGCCAGCCACGGCGACGCCAAGTGGAGCCCGCAGCAGACCGAGCGCGTGGCCGAAATCAAGCTCCACATCAACCGCCTGCGCGAGTTTTTGCTCAACGGCAGCGAGCGGATAGGGCCCGGCTAGGCCCGGCGCAGTGGCCCGATTTGGCTAAATACAAGAAAGCTAGCTGCTTTGTCGTTGAGCTTCGCCAGGACTTTCTGGCGAAGCTCTTTTTTTCTTTTTCCCGCTCGCTTCCTATGGCCTTCTTTCCGCGCCGGCGGCCCAGTGCCTCCCCTTTGCCCACTGCCCCGCCCAGCCCCGCCCGCGAGTGGGTCAATTCGCTGCTGTTTGCCGTGGTGGTGGCCACGCTGCTGCGCTGGTCGGCCGTCGAGGCCTACGTCATTCCATCCGAAAGCATGGAGCACTCGCTGCTGGTCGGCGACTACCTGTTTGTGAGCAAGCTGCACTACGGCCCCCAAACGCCCCAAACGCCCTTGCAGGTACCCCTCACGCACCAGATGCTGCCCGTGCTGGGCCTGCCCAGCTACACCGACCTCGTGCAGCTGCCCACCTACCGCTTTCCGGGCTTTAGCACGGTACAGCGCAACGACGTAGTGGTGTTTCATGTGCCGCACGAGCAACAGCGCCCCCGCGACCTGCGCACCTTCCTCATTAAGCGCTGCATTGCCGTGGCCGGCGACACGCTGGCCATTCGCCAGGGCCAGGTGTTCGTCAACGGCCAGGCGGCGGCCATTGCCGGGGAGCCCCAGACCACCTATTTCCTGGCTGTGCCCCGGCCCAACGATGAGGTGCGCCAGGCGCTGCACGGGCAGGGCATCGTCGATTATACCCAGCCCGACGGCCTGCCCGCCGCCGGCCCCCACCCCGAAACCGGCCAGCTGGGCTATTTCATCAGCTGCCCGGCCAGCGTGGCTGCCTATTTTAAAAAGCAGCCCTACGTGCAGGCCCTGACCGTGGCAACGCCCGCCGCCGACCTCTTTCCCGATGTAGCCGACTTCGACGTGTCGGGCGCCCGCAGCGCGGCCCCGCGCCACTGGCAGCTTGATAGCTACGGCCCGCTGCCGGTGCCCAAAAAGGGCCAGACCATCGCCCTCACCCCGGCCAACGCCGCCATCTACTACAAAATCGTGAGCCAGTACGAGCCCAATGCCGGCATCAGCTGGGGCCCCGATGGCATGATATGGCAAAACGGCCGACCCCTCACCAGCTACACCCTCAAGCAGAACTACTACTTTATGATGGGTGACAACCGCCACAACTCCGAGGATTCGCGCTTCTGGGGCTTCGTGCCCGAAGACCACGTGATGGGCAAGGCCGTGTTCGTGTGGCTCTCGCTCGACCCCCACGCCGACTTCTGGCACCGCGTGCGCTGGAGCCGTCTGCTGCGCCCCGTAAGCTAGCCCTGACCCGCACCCAACCTTCCCGCGCCGGGTAGCCCAAAGCCAGCGCGCTACCCGGCCGCGCGCTGGCCCACCTGTGAGTAGTGTGGGTGGCGGTGAAGTACTGCTTCCTGCCCTATATTTACTCCCCCGGGGGATTAGCTCAGCTGGCTAGAGCGATTGCTCCGCAAGCAATAGGTCATCGGTTCGACTCCGATATTCTCCACCAAAAAGCCCCTCTGGCACATGCTGGCGGGGCTTTTTGCCTTGCTGCCTTGTCCGTTCTTATTATTCGACTTATTCGACCGCCGCTTGTGCGGCCCCAAACACGCTGTACTGCTGCCACTGGCGGCGGGCAAAGCGCGGAAACTCGGGCTTGTTCCTGAAATAAGCCTCGCTGAGCTATTCCACGGCACACGTCCTACTTCACGCATGGCCAGTGCGCACACGTACCAGCTCCAAGCGGCTGCGCGATTAGCTCACCAAGGCCGTACCCTTACGCGTAGTCTTGGAAAAGAAAAAGGCCGTTTGCGCATTGCAAACGGCCTTTTCTTCGTAGCGGGGACTGGACTCGAACCAGTGACCTTTGGGTTATGAGCCCAACGAGCTACCAACTGCTCCACCCCGCATTGTTTGGTAGTACAAAAGTAGGCAAAAAAACTGGTGGCGCAAGCCCTGCCCTGAAAATAGCGGCTGGCCGGGTGGTTGCACACTGAGTATCAAGGATAAAAATTACGCAGCGCAGCTCAGTCAGCCAGCCAGCCGATGCCGGGCAGGCCGTTTTGTCGCCAGCTTTGCGGTTCCGTTGGCTCTTGCTATCCATACTATATGTCGCCCAAACGCCCGGCCGCGCTGGCTTTCATCTTCGTTACTATCCTCATTGACGTTATTGGGCTAGGCGTCATCATTCCGGTGCTGCCTACGCTCATCGAGCAGCTCACGGGCGAGGGCGTGAGCCGGGCGTCGCAGTACGCGGGCTGGCTGTCGTTTGCCTACGCGGCGGCGCAGTTTGCGTTTGCGCCGGTAGTGGGCGGGCTTTCCGACCGCTTTGGGCGGCGGCCGGTGCTGCTGGCCGCGCTGCTGGGTTTGGGCTGTGACTATATTTTCCTGGCCCTGGCCCCGAGTATCGGCTGGCTGTTTGTGGGGCGCATCATTGCGGGCATCACGGGGGCCAGCTTTACCACCGCCACCGCTTACATTGCCGACGTGAGCACGCCCGAAAAGCGCGCCCAGAACTTTGGACTGGTGGGGGCGGCCTTCGGGCTGGGCTTCATTATCGGGCCGGTGGTGGGGGGCTTGTTTGCGCACTTTGGGCCGCGCGTGCCGTTTGTGGTGGCGGCGGTGCTGAGCTTGTGCAACTTCCTCTACGGCTTCTTCCTAGTGCCCGAGTCGCTGCCCGTGGAGCGGCGCCGGCCCTTTAGCTGGGCGCGGGCCAATGCCGTGGCCTCGCTGCTGCGCTTGGGCCGATACCCCCAGATAATCGGCCTAGTAGTGGCCCTGGTGCTGCTGTATCTGGCGGGCTCGGCCACGCAGTCGGTCTGGACGTTCTACTCCATCCTCAAGTTTAAGTGGGATGAAACCCTTATCGGCTACTCGCTGGGCGCGGTGGGCCTGGGGGCGCTCATTGTGCAGGGCGGGCTAGTGCGGGTAGCCATTCCGAAGCTGGGCACGGCGCGGGCCGTGCTGCTGGGGCTGGGGTTTTACGTGCTGGGCTTCGTGCTCTACGCCTTTGCCTCGCAGGGCTGGATGATGTTTGCCATCACGGGTATCTACTGCCTGGGCGGGCTGGCGGGGCCGGCCTTGCAGGGCAGCATCTCGGGGCAGGTGCCGCCCGATGAGCAGGGCGAGCTGCAAGGCGCACTCACCTCGCTCATTAGCGCCACTGGCGTAGTGGGGCCGCTGCTGATGACCAACCTGTTTGCCTGGTTTACGCGGCCCCAGGCGCCGCTGTATTTTCCGGGAATGCCGTTTCTGGTAGGAGCGGGGCTCACGCTGCTGGCCGTGCTGGTGGCCGTGGGCCCGCTGCGGCGGCTGCCGGCTGCGCCCACGCCGGCGCCTGATGCAGCAGGCATGGCCGGCGGGCACTGATTTTTCGTTAGGGCAGGCGCACCATCCGCTTTCTCCTGCCCCGTATGCCCGACCAGTTGCCCACCCCGCCGCTGCTGACGCTCACCCCGCGCCCCGACCTGGATGTGCTGCTGGGGCGTTGGCGCTATCAGCCCGCCGACCCCGCCGAGCTGCGGCCCTGCTACGAGCAGCTGGCCGACCAGGCCCTAGCTACGGGCTGCCGCTTCTGGCTGCAAGACCTGCGCCGCCGCGCTGCCCCCGACCCCGAAACCAAGCGCTGGCTGCTGGAAGAGTATTACCCCTCCGTGGCCCGGCGCCTGGGCCAGCGATTGTTTGTGGCCTACCTGTTCAGCCCCGCCATGCACCGCCAGATAGTGGAGGCACCCGACTATGCCCCGCCCCAGGCCTACGCGGCCAGCCCCTACGCGCTGGATTTTTTTGGCGATGAGGGGGCAGCCATCCACTGGCTGCAAGCCCACCAGCCCGCCCGGCGCGGCACCGCCTGAGAACGTCTTATGCCTCGGCATCCTTGCGGCAGAGAAAATAGAGCACCTTTTTTTCAAGGCTAAACGGCTCTTAATGACGCGTAAAAGCCAATTGCAGGCGCAAATCTTCTGAAAAGTGGCTGCGCCGTGCGGTACTATTACGAATTCTTCGTACTATTACGAAAACTTCGTAATAGTACCCAATGGAACGCCTCACCCAACCCGAAGAAGACGCCCTGCGCGCCCTCTGGCACACCGGCCCGGCCTTTGTGAAAGCCGTGCTGGAAGCCCTGCCCGCCCCGCACCCGCCCTACACCACCCTGGCCAGCACCCTGCGCAATTTGGAGCGCAAGACGTACGTGCAGGCCGAAAAGCTCGGCAATTCCTTTCGCTACACCGCCCTGGTGAGTGCCCAGGACTATCAGCGCCGCTCGCTGGGCCAGCTGGTGCGCGAGCATTTCCGCGACTCCTATAAGGAACTGGTATCCTTTTTTGCCAAGGAGGAGAAGGTGAGCGCCGCCGACTTGCAAGAGATTATCAAGCTCATTGAGCAGCAAAAGCCGGAATAGCGATGGCTCCCACCCTGCTTTACTTGCTGAAGGCCAACGCCATGCTGGTCGTTTTTGTGGCCGCTTACTATGGGCTGCTGCGCGGGCTCACGTTTTTTGGCCTGAACCGGGCTTACCTGCTGCTGGCGCTGCTGTTTGCGGCAGTGTACCCGGCGCTGCCAGTGCCGGCGCTGCTGCCCGCCGTGGCCGCAGCGCTGCCCGTGACTAGCGGGGTCACCGGGCCCGTAGGGGCAGCGGGCGGCGCGGTGCCAGCGGCGGGCTTCGACTGGCAGCTTGGGGCGCTGGGGCTGTATGCAGCCGGCGCCTGGCTGCTGCTGCTGCGCCTGGGCGCGCAGCTGCTGAGCTTGGTGCTATTGCGGCGGCGCACCCGCGCGGCCCAGGTGCTGGGCCAGCCGGTACGGGTGCTGGCGGGGGCGGGCGGGCCGTTTTCATTCGGGCGCACCATCTACCTGAGTGAGGCGGCCCTGGCCGACCCAGCCAGCCTGCCCGCCGTGCTGCGCCACGAGCAAGCCCACGTGCGCCAATACCATACCCTGGACGTGCTGCTGAGCCAGCTCGCCACGGCCCTGGCCTGGATGAACCCCGCTGCCTGGCTGCTGCGCCGCGCCGTGCTCGACAACCTTGAGTACCTGGCCGACCAAGCCGCCCTGCGCTCCGGCCTCGACCGCCGCGCCTACCAGTATAGCCTGCTGCGCCAGCAGCCGGGCGGCGTGCCGGCCCCGGCGCTGGCCTTTCACTTTTCTATTCTCACCCTCAAAAACCGGATTACCATGCTCAACCAACCTGCTTCCTCTACCCGCCAGCTCGGGCGCTATGTGCTGGCCGCCCCGCTCGTGCTGGGGCTGGCCCTGTGCTACTCGGGGGCCCGCGCCCAGGCGCAAACTCCTGCTACTTCCGCAGCTGCCAAAAAGCCGGCTGGCCCTGACCGCTACTACATCGACGGCCAGCTGGCGACCAAGGCGGCGGCCGAGAAGCTCGACACCGCCACCATCGCCAGTATGCAGGTGCTGGAGGGCCAGCAGGCTATCAGCTTCGCTCACGATGCCGCGGTGGGCCGCATTGTGGCCGTCGCGACCAAGCCCCAGCAACAGTCTGCGGCCGTGCACACCCTCAACAGCCAGCTCAATAAAACGGCCGGCCCGGCCGTGCCCGTGGCTGTGGGAGAGCTGCCACCCGCCGCGCTGGCCTATATCACGAGCCACTACCCCGGCTACCGTCTGGTCGGCGTGGGCCGGATAGCGGCGGCCGGTAAGCAGCCGCTTCAGTACCTGGCAACCATTGCCCTGGGCCGCCGGCCCGAATACGTGCTCTTTGATGCGCAGGGCCAGAAGGCTACCCCGTAGGGCCGGGGCCGGCAAACAACAGGCCCTGGCTAACCGGTAGCTACCTACCTCTTTTTAACTTCTTATCAGATGCGGGTTTCCCTTTTTGCGCTGGCGCTGGCCGGCAGCCTGGCGGCGCGTGCCCAGGCCCCTATTACCATCAGCGGCACAATGCCGGGCTGCGCCGACTCGACTACCGTGACGGTGGCCGAGCCCATTGCGGGCGGGCGGCTCAACTATTTTTTCAGCGAGACTCCCAACGAAGCGCTGGTGCGCGGCGGGCGCTTTCGCTACCAGCTGCACGGCTCCCCGACCAGCCTGCTCCTGCTGCAAGGCAAGTGCGCGCCGCCCAACTGGGTTTACGTAGAGCCGGGCGCCCAGGTGAGCTTCACCAAGCAAGAAGATAGCGCGGGCCACCTCACGTACACCTTCGGCGGCACCAACGCGGCGGCCAACGACCTGCTCGGCAACGGCAAGCTCCTCAACGGCGGCCCGCCCGACCAAGGCCGCGTGATAGCCCTACTCGGCACGGCGCCCACGGCGGCCGCCCTGCTGCCCAAGCTGCAAGGGCTGGCGCAGCCCAGCCTCGACCAGCTCGACGCGCTCTTTCGCCAGCACCAGATTTCGGCCACCTGCCACGCTGCCCTGCGGGCCGAAACCGAGCAGCGGCTGCTGTCCTGGACGAGCGGGCTGCTGGATGCTTACCTCACCGACTCGGCCGCCTCGCGCCTGCCCCTGACCATGCGCCGCCCGGAAGCCCGGAAGCTGCTGACGCAGCTTTTTACCCTGTACAACCCCGACCTGCCCCGCTACCGGCTCACTGCCCTGGGCACAGACCGTGAAAAAGCCTCTCTCATCCGGCGGGGCTTGCTGGCGGGACCGGTGCCGGCCAGCCACTTGTGGGCGGGCTTCCGCCAGCCGCTGGCAGGCGTCGATTCGCAACTGGAAGACTTTGACTATGAGCCCCTGGCTTTGCAGGAGCACGGCGTGGGCTCTACCATTTTGAATGCCATCGCGCTGGCTACGCTCACGCCCGCCGACCTGGTTGCGGTGGTAGCAGCCTACCGGCAGCGCTTTCCGGCCAGCGCCTACAGCCCGGTGCTGGCCCGCGCCGTAGCCCGCGCCCAAGCGGCGGCGCGGGCGCCAGCCGGGAGCAGCCTGGCCTTTGGGCACTACGCGGCGGGCACCAAGGGCGTGGCCTTTACCCCCACGCCGGGCCTCGACACGGTGCGCACGCTGGGCGGGCTGGTGCGGGCGCTGCGGCCGGGCCGGGCGGTATTCGTCGATTTTTGGGCTACGTGGTGCGCACCGTGCATCAGCGAGTTTTCGCACGAGCCGGCTTTGCATAAGTTCTTGAGCGATAACGGCGTCGACGTGCTGTATATCTCCATCGACCAGCCGGGCCTGCGTGAGAAGTGGGCCACGATGGCCGCCAAGTACCGCCTGCAAGGCTACCACTACCTGGCCCCGCCGGCCCTGCAAAAAGCCCTGGAGACGACCGTACCGCACGTGCCCTACTACGTGCTATTCAATAAGAACGGCCAGTTGGTGCAGGCCGATACCTACCGCCCCAGCGAGGGCGAAAAGCTGTATCAGCAGGTGCGCGAGCGGCTGCGGTAGCGGGCCGGCAGCAATGCAGCTGACGCGTGTATTTTCGCGGCGGCCTTCGCCAGCCAGCAGCATGAATTCTGCGCTGCCTCCGGCCTGTTGCACCTCACTCACCGAGAAGAAGGCGCGGCGATGGCCCAGCTGCGCAACCGCCGAACCAGAAACCGCATCAGCAGCGTTGCCGAAGCGGGCGTAACTTGTTGCGGCGCGGGCCGCGCCGAGCGGCGCCCGCTTTTTCCTTAGCCTATGACGATGGTAGTGGACCGGCCGGTAGCAGCAGCCGGGGTTTCTTCGACTGATTTTCCGGCCCTCACCCAGGTGCGGGCCGAGCTGGAAGCTTACAAGCGCAAGTTTTACCTCAGCCTGCTGGTGCGCGGCGGCTTGGTGGCGGCGGCCTTGCTGCTGAGCTTGTTTGTGGTAGTCAATACCCTCGAATACTTCCTCTACCTGCCCACGGTGGTGCGGGCGGGGCTGCTGTTTGGCTTCGTGGCGCTGGCCGCCTACGCGGTGGGCCGCTGGCTGTGGCAGCCGCTGGCCGCCCTGGCCAACCTGCGCCGCCTGCTCAGCGATGAGCAGGCCGCCCGGCAGGTAGGCGAGCTGTTTCCGCAGGTGCAGGACCGCCTGCTCAATGCCTTGCAGCTGCAAGGCCAGGCCCGCGGCAACGAACTGCTGCTGGCCAGCCTGGAGCAGCGCGCCGCCCAGCTGCAAGGCGTATCTTTTGCCCAGGGCATTGATATTAAGCAGCAAAGCCGCCCGCTGTGGAAATACGTGCTGCCGCCGCTGGCCGTAGTACTGGGGGCGCTGGCATTTTTCCCGAGCTTCATTACCCAAAGCACCAGCCGCATCTGGCACTACCGCCGTCACTACTCGCGGCCCGCGCCGTTTGACTTTGTAGTGAAGAACAAGGAGCTAAAAGTATTTAAGGGCGAGAACTTTACCTTGCAGGTGGCCGTGGCCGGCAAGGCCCTGCCCGCCGCCCTGAGCCTGCTCACCACCGACGGCGCCACGCGCCCGCTGGCCCCGGTGCCCGGTCGCCCCGGCGAGTTTCGCTACACCTTTGAGCAGCCGGCCGCCGACGTTACGTTTCAGCTCAGCGGCGCCGGCTTCGTGTCGGACGAGTACCACCTCACGGTGCTGGAGCGGCCCGACTTGCGCGACTTTACGGTGCGCGTAACGTACCCGGCCTACACCGGCCGCCCAGCCGAAACCGTGCGCAACGGCGGCAACCTGACCGTGCCCGAAGGCAGCCAGCTACGCTGGGAATTCAGCACGGCCGCCACCGAGGCGCTGGCCCTGCGCTTCGATAACCCCACCGAGCTGGTGCAGGCTAACCAGCAGGGTGAGCGCTTCGTGGCCGAGCACCGGGCGCTACGCTCGCAGCCCTACTTTGTAGACCTGCGCAACGCGGCCAGCACCAACGCTAACCCCATCAGCTACCAACTCACGGTGCTGCCCGACGCGCCGCCCAGCCTCACGGTGGAGGCGTTCTCGGACACGACTTCGCTACGCTACCTGGCCCTGGGCGGCACCGCCCAGGACGACTATGGCCTCACTGCCCTGCGCCTGCACTACCGCCTGCACCGCGCTGGGGCCGGGCCGACTGCTAAGCTTTCCGCTTTTACCTCCAAACCCCTGCCTCTCCCCAACGGCGCGGGCGGCACCTACGCCTACACCTGGAACCTGGCGCCGCTGGGCCTGCAACCCGGCGACCGGCTTGAGTATTTTGTGGAAGCGGTGGATAACGACGGTATTCACGGGCCAAAGAGCACGCGCTCGCGGCCCCTGGAGTTTCGGCTGCCCAGCCGGCGCGAGCTGGACAAGCAACTGGCTTCGCAGGCCAATTCGGTAGCCAGCCAGCTCAGCTCGGCCGCCAAGCAAAGCAAGCAGCTGGAGCGCGAGCTGGCCCAGAGCCAGGACAAGCTGAAGACCAAGCGCGACCTAAGCCGCCAAGACCGCAAGCAGCTCGAAGACATGCTTGACCAGAAGCAGCAGCTCGACCAGCAGGTGCAGCAGATGCAGCAGCAGTTTGAGCAGCTGCAAAAGCAGCAGGACCAGCAGAGCCCCAAAAGCGAGGAGCTGGCCCAAAAAGCGGAGGAGCTGAAAAAGCTTATGAGCGACCTGCTCGACCCCGAAACCAAAAAGCTCTACGACAAGCTGCAAAAGCTGCTCGACCAGCAGAAGCAGCCCGACCCCGAAATGCAAAAGCTGCTGCAACAGCTCGAAAATAAGGAGAATACACTGCAAAAGGAGTTGGACCGCGCCCTCGAAATGTTCAAGCAGATGCAGTTTGAGCAAAAAGCCGAGCAAACCGCCGACCGCCTGGAACAGCTGGCCAAGGACGAAGAAAAGCTGGCCGAAAAAACCGCCGCCAACGACAAGAACAACCCCGACAACAAGCAGAGCGGCGAGCAGCAAAAAGCCCAAAACCAACAGCTCCAACAGGAGCAGGCCCAAAAGCGCCAGGAGTTTGAAGAGCTGAAAAAAGACCTTGCCGACCTCAAGCAGCAGGATAAGGAGCTGGGTGACCAGAACGAGCTGGACGAGCAAAAGCCCGACCAGCAGCAAACCGACCAAGACATGCAGGACGGCGAGCAGCAGCTAGGCAAAAACCAGAACCAGAAAGCCAGCCAGAGCCAGAAGTCGGCGGCCCAGCGCATGGAGAAAATGGCCAAGAAGATGAAGGACCAGATGAGCGACGACGAGCAGCAGAAGGCCCAGCAAAACATCGACGACCTGCGCGACATCCTGGACAACTTGGTTACGCTCAGCTTCGACCAGGAAAAGCTGATGAAGGATTTTCGGACCGTGGACCAAAGCGACCCGCGCTTTGTGCAGCTCGGCCAAACGCAGCGCAAGCTGCGCGACGACGCCCAGATTATCCAGGACTCGCTGTATGCGCTAGCCAAGCGCGAGCCCAAAATTCAGAGCTTCGTGACGCGCGAGGTAGGCGAGATGAACGGGCGCATGGACGAGAGCCTCACCCACATCCGGCAGCGCGATGTGGCCCGCGCCACCACCACCCAGCAGCAGGCCATGACGAGCATCAACAACCTGGCCCTCATGCTCTCCGATGCTCTCAAGCAAATGCAGAGCGCCATGCAGCAGATGCAGGGCAAGGGCCAGCCGCAGCCCGGCGGCGGCAAGGGCAAGAAGAAAGGCAAGGGCAACTCGCCCGGCCCCGGCAGCCTGGGCAAGATGCAGCAGCAGCTCAACGACCAGATTCAGCAGCTCCAGCAAAGCGGCAAAACCGGCCGCGCCCTCTCGCAGGAGCTGGCCAAGCTGGCTGGCCAGCAGCAGATGCTGCGCCAGGCCATGCAGCAGCTCGGCAATCTCCAGCCCGGCGGCGCTAAGCCCGGTGGTAAGGAAGGCGGCAAAGACGGCAAGGATGGTAAAGACGGCAAAGGCAACCAGCCCGGCCAGGAAAAAGGTGGCCAGGGCGGCGGCAACGCCGCCGAGATGAAGAAAATGATGGAGCAAACCGAGACGGACCTCGTCAATAAGCGCCTCACTGAAGAAACCATCCAGCGCCAGCGCCAAATACTGACGCGCCTGCTTGAAGCCGAGAAATCGGCCCGCGAGCGCGACCAGGATACCAAGCGCGAAGCCCAGGCGGCGCAAAGCCACCCGCCCGTTTTTCCGCCGGCATTCAGTAAGTATAAAGCAGCGGCTCCCGACCGCCAAACAGAAATTTTACGTCAACAACAACCCACTTTAACGCCTTATTATCAGCAGAAAGCGAGCGAGTATTTCCAGAAAACCCGCTAGCCTCCCGGCAACCCGCCAAACCACGTTACGTACAGGCGTGTTGCTACCGCTTCCATGCTGGGCAGTGTTGCGCTAAGTGGCCCAAAAACCACGTTGCTACGGCATTGCCCGTTTTTTTGCCCGTCGTTTTCTACTTTTGCCGTCCCGTTAGCCGCGCCGCCCTTTCTATTCCTTCGCTACCCCTTTATGAAGCAGGTTAAAATTCAGATTCCGTCGCTCGTGGAAAATATCCGCGTCGTGGAGAGCTTCATTGATAATTCCAAGGACACGTTCCAGATTGAGGACGACATCTACGGCAATATCATGGTGGCCGTCACGGAAGCTGTCAACAACGCCATCCGTCACGGCAACAAGTTTGATAAGGACAAGAACGTCTACCTGTCGCTCTTCGTCAACCCCAACCAGCTGAAGTTTGAGATTGAGGACGAGGGCACGGGTTTCGATTTTAACAACCTGGACGACCCTACGGCCCCCGAAAATCTGGAAAACCCCGGCGGTCGCGGCATTTTTCTCATCCGCCACCTGGCTGATGAGGTAGAGTTCAGCAAGGAAGGTCGCTGCCTGGAGCTGACTTTTGCCCTGCACCCGGGCACCAACGGTACCCCTGAGCAAGCTGCGGCATGAGCCTCGCCCCCGCCTCTGGCGTGCGCTACTTCGAGGCGCCCGGCATTGAGTTTGTAGTCGAGGATGTACCTGAATTCGGCCTGCACGATGCCGAAGACCTTGTGGCCTGGATTGAGCGCATTGCCGTGGTGCACGAGTACCGCATTGCGCAGCTCACATTCATCTTTTGCACCGACGACTACCTGCATAAGCTGAACGTGGAATACCTCAACCACGACACGCTCACCGACATCATCACCTTTGATAATGCAGACGATGCCGAGGTGCTGGAAGGCGACATTTTCATCAGCGTGGAGCGCGTGACCGACAATGCAAAGGACTTGGGCGTCACGTTCCGCGATGAGCTGCACCGCGTCATGATTCACGGCGTGCTGCACCTGCTGGGCTATCACGATAAGGACCTGCTGAGCCAGACCGCCATGCGCCGCAAGGAGGACTATTGCCTTTCGCTACGCACGTTTTAGCGGGCGGCGCGTACTGCTGGCATGAGTGTCGCCCTGTCTCGCCTGCCCGGCGATTTCCTGGATTATTACCTCAGCCAGGGCTATTATCGCATGGGGCAAAACCTGTTTACCTGCGAGTTTTTGCCCCTGGAAACCGGTCTGTTTACAACCCACTGGCTGCGGCTGGCAGTGGCCGATGTGGCGTATGGACCCAAGCAGCGGCGGCTGTTTCGGGTTAATGAACAGTTTGGGGTAAGCATCCGGCCTTTTCGGCTTTTGCCGGAATACGAAGCCCTATACGGGCTTTATTACCAGTCGATTGACTTCGATACCAACCCCTCACTGGGCGACCTGCTGCTGGATGGCGCGGCCTATAGCGTGTTCGACACCAGCATTATCGAAGTGCGCGACGGTGAGCGGCTCATCGCGGCTGGCGTGTTTGACAGCGGCACGGACAGCATCGCGGGCATCGTCAATTTTTACGACCCCGCCTACCACCGGCACAGCTTGGGCAAGTACCTGATGCTGCTCAAGCTGGAACACGCCCGGCGCTACCAACTGGCCTATTATTACCCCGGCTACCTCGTGCACGGCTTCCCGAAGTTCGATTACAAGCTCTTCGCCTGCCCAGCCGCCACCGAGGTGTTCAATGCCCGCACCCACCAATGGCGGCCCTTTAGCTGGGAGGCGGTAAACCGCCAGGCCGCCGCGCTGCTGGCCGAGCGCCACGAGCGCGACCAGGCCGAGGAAGCGGAGTGAGCCAGTTACCTGGCCCACTGATTGTGCTGGCGTTTTTAGAGCGAACTTTGTGGCCTGTTTTAGGTGTCCTAAAGAATAATCGTTTTTGACGGACCCATTTTTAGCGCTATCTCCTATGTTCTCCGAAACTGAATACGACCTTATCGTAGTGGGCGCGGGCCACGCGGGCTGCGAAGCGGCCGCCGCCGCCGCTAACCTCGGCTCGCAGGTGCTGCTGGTGACGATGAACATGAACACCATCGCCCAGATGTCGTGCAACCCCGCGATGGGCGGCGTGGCCAAGGGCCAGATAGTGCGCGAGATAGACGCCCTGGGCGGCCAAAGCGGCCTCATCACCGACCGCACCATGATTCAGTTTCGGATGCTGAACCGCTCGAAAGGCCCCGCCATGTGGAGCCCCCGGGCGCAGAGCGACCGCATGCGCTTTGCCGAGGAGTGGCGCCTGACGCTGGAGCAGATTCCGAACGTAGACTTCTGGCAGGAGGCCGTGACCGGCCTGATTGTGGAAAACGATACCTGCGTGGGCATTCGCACGGCGCTGGGCATCGAGTTTCGGAGCAAAACGGTGGTGCTTACCAATGGCACGTTTCTCAACGGCCTGATTCACATTGGCGAGAAGAACTTTGGGGGTGGCCGGGCGGCCGAGAAAAACAGCCGGGGCATCACCGAGCAGCTCGTGGAGTTGGGCTTTGAGGCCGGGCGCATGAAAACCGGCACCCCGCCCCGCGTGGATGGCCGCTCGCTCGATTATTCCAAGATGGAAGTGCAGGCCGGCGACGAAAATCCCAGCCGCTTTTCGTACCTCGACACGCCGCCGCTCACCAGCCAGCGCCCGTGCTACATCACCTACACCAACGAGCGGGTGCACGAGATTTTGAAGGAGGGCTTCGAAAAATCACCCATGTTTCAGGGACGCATCAAGGGCCTAGGGCCGCGCTACTGCCCGAGCGTGGAGGATAAAATCAACCGCTTTGCCGACAAGGACCGCCACCAGATTTTTGTGGAGCCCGAAGGCTGGAACACCGTGGAGTGCTACATCAACGGCTTTTCGAGCAGCCTGCCGGAAGACGTGCAGTACCGCGCCCTGCGCGAAATCGCGGGCTTTGAGAAGGCCAAGATGTTTCGGCCCGGCTACGCCATTGAGTACGACTTCTTCCCGCCGACCCAACTCACGAATACGCTCGAAACCAAGCCGGTGCGCAACCTCTGGCTGGCCGGCCAGATTAACGGCACCACTGGCTACGAGGAGGCCGCCTGCCAGGGCCTAATGGCGGGCATCAACGCTCACCAGCGCGCCGCCGGCAAGGAGCCTTTCACGCTGCGGCGCGACGAGGCCTACATCGGCGTGCTCATCGACGACCTCATCAACAAGGGCACCGACGAGCCGTACCGCATGTTTACGAGCCGCGCCGAGCACCGCATTTTGCTGCGCCAAGACAACGCCGACCTGCGCCTGACGCCGCTGGGCCACGCCCTAGGTTTGGCCAGCGACGAGCGCCTGGCCCGCGTGCGCCAGAAGGAGGCCGATACCGCCGCCGTGCTGGCGGTGCTGGCCAATTTTGGCATTGAGCCGGCGGCCATCAACCCGTTTTTGGCGGAGCGTGGCTCGGCCGAGATTCACGAGAAAACCCGCGCGCTCAACCTGCTGCGCCGGCCCAATGTGGAGCTGCCGCACCTCACGGCCTTTTTGCCCGAGCTGGCCGATAAGCTGGCGGCCTTCAGCGAGGAAGCCCAGGAGCAGGCCATTATTCAAACCAAGTACGAGACGTATTTGCAGAAGGAGCAGCAGCAGGCCCAGCGTATGCGCGAACTGGAAGACTTCCAGATTCGGGGCCGCCTCAACTACGGCGCCATGCCGGCGCTCAGCCACGAGGCCCGCGAGAAATTGCTTAAGATTCAGCCCGAAACGTTGGGGCAGGCCTCGCGCATCAGCGGCGTGAGCCCGGCCGACGTGTCAGTACTGATGGTATACCTGAACCGTTAGCCCAGGCCCGGCCGGGTGGCCGGGGCTAGCTTGCGTCCTCATTTAGCAACTTTGCAGACTTCCGTTTCTTCTTCGACTGCGGCCCTGGAGCGGCTGCCCACCTGCCCCGTGTGCGGCAGCCCCGACCTGCGCGACAAGCTGCGCGTGCAGGATAAGTCGGTGAGCCAAGAGGTGTTCACCATTCAGCAGTGCGCGGCGTGCGGATTTCTGTTTACCAACCCCCGGCCCGATGCGGCGCACATTGGCCGGTATTATGAGTCCGACGCCTACGTGTCGCACAACTCGCGGGCGCAGGGCCTGGTCAACCGCCTCTACAAGGCGGCGCGCTACTTCACCGTGCGCCGCAAGGTGGCGCTTATCACCAAGCTGAACGGCGGGCGTGCTGGCCACCTGCTCGACTACGGCTGCGGCACAGGCCACTTTTTGGCCGGCGCCAAGCGCGCCGGCTGGCAGGTGGTGGGCTTGGAGCCCAACGACCGCGCCCGCCACGATGCCGCCGCCCGCGTGGGCCAGCCCATCCTGGAGGCTGCGGCGCTGGCCGGGCTGGCCCCCGCCAGCTTCGACATTATCACGCTCTGGCACGTGCTGGAGCACGTGCACACCCTCAATGACACGCTGGCACAGCTGCTGGCGGCCCTCAAGCCGGAAGGGCAGCTGCTGCTGGCCGTGCCCAACGCGGCCAGCCTCGATGCCCAGCACTACCGCCAGGACTGGGCCTCGTACGACGTGCCGCGTCACCTCTACCACTTCGTGCCGGCCACCATGCAGCGCCTGCTGGCTGCCCACGGCCTGCGCGTGGCCCAAACGCTGCCCCTGCCGCTCGATGCCTACTACATCAGCATGCTGAGCGAGCGCAACCGCTCGGCCGAGCGGGCCGGCGGGCCACTCACGGTGCTCAAGGCAGGCTACAAATCCAACCAATACGCGGCGCAGCACGGCGGCCAATATTCGAGCCTGGTGTACGTGGCCGAGCGCACGGAAGCCCGCCGCTAGCCCCGGCCGTAGCCGGCGGGGTACTTTTGCACACCTTTTTCCGCCGCTATTTTTTCTGATGGGTTATCGCGCTGCTTTTCGTGTTGTAGGGAATTTTTGGACTGCCGCCGCTGGGGCGGGCCACCGGGGCGCCGCCGCGGGCCTGGCGCTGACTGCCTTGTTGGCACTGGGCAGCTGCGCGGCCATCAGCTCGCCGCAGGGTGGGCCGCGCGATGTGCAGGCCCCCCGCCTCATCGGTACCTCGCCCGATAGCGCGGCCCGCAACGTGACGCAGCAGTTTATCCGCCTCACGTTTTCGGAGCCCATTCAGGTGAAAGACCTGACCAAAAACCTGCTCATCACCCCGCAGCTGACGCCTGATAACTCGTACTCGTTGCGAGCCGACCGCGATTTCGTGACCCTCACGTTTAAGAAGCCGCTGGAAGTGAACACGACCTACTCGTTCAACTTCCGCAAGGCCATCGTGGATGCCAACGAGAGCCTGCCGGCCAAGTACCAGGCCCTGAGCTTCAGTACTGGCGCTACCCTCGACTCGGGCGTGGTGCGCGGCACCGTGGTCGACTTGCTCAGCAACCGCCCCGCCGCCGAGGCCCTCGTGGGCCTCTACCGCACCACCGACACCGTGACCGTGCGCCGGGGCCAGCCCTATTACCTCACCCGCACCGATGCCAAGGGCCAGTTTCAACTCGGCTTTGTGCGCGTAGCGCCCTACCGGATTTACGCCTGGACCGATAAAAACAACAATAACCGCTACGACGACGGCGAGAAGATAGCCTACCTGCCCGCCCCGCTGGCCGTAAGCGACACCACCGCGCCCCGCACCCTGCAACTCGTGCGCCCCGACCGCCTGCCCCCGCGCCGCATCGGCCTCGATGCCACCGCCACCCAGGTACGCGTCACCTTCAATGAGGGCGTGGAAACCGCCACCCTGACGCCCCTCGGCCCGACCGACGCGGCGGCGCGGTCCGCCACGCAGCGTGCCACCGAGCTAGCCGACCAAGGCCGCTCGCTACTGCTCTTCAAAACGCCCGGCCTGGGCGATGGCCGCTACCTGCTGGCCACCGCCGACAGCGTGGGCAACGAGCGCCGCGACACCCTGAACGTGCGCTTTCCGGTGCCCACCGCCACGAGCAAAAAACCGGCGCCATTGCCCACCACCACGCTGGCCGGCAACCCCCGCAGCGTGTATCGGCAGGGCCAGGTGAGGTTTCGCTTCCCGGTGCCGGTGCAGCTGGTGGCGGGCAAGAGCCCCGGCACGCTGGCCGAAGACTCGGTGAAAGTGCACGCCCTACGCGTGCCCACCGAAGCCAGCTTCAATGCCACCAACACCGAGCTGACGGTGAACATTGACACCAAGGCGCTGAAAAATGTGGAAATCCGGCTCGATAGCACGGCCCTGGTGGCCGTAACCGGGCAGTCGCTGGGCTTGCGCCGCCCCGTGCGCCTGCCCGTAACCGAGCAGGACCCCAGCGGCCTGCTGGCGGGCACCATCCAGACCACGGCCAAATCCTTCTTCCTGCAACTAATGGATGAGAAAGGCCAGGTATTGGCCCAGCTGCGCTCGCCGCGCGGTACCTACCGCTTTGCCCACCTGATGCCCGGCAAGTACCGCCTGCGGGTGCTCATCGACCAAGATGGCGATGGCCGCTGGCGCGGCGGCGACCCCGACCTGCTAGTGCCCGCCGAACCCGTCTACCTCGACCCCAAGGTACTGGAGCTGCGCGCCGGCTTCGAGATTGACGAAAAGCTGACCTTTTAAACCTCCCTAGGCAGCTGCTAAACCCAGCTTTCGGCGTTTTTAGGCAGCTATCCACACGCTTTGTGCAAAAGCCCCCGCAAACTGGTGTTTGCGGGGGCTTTTTGCGTGTAATGGTGGATAACTAAGACGCATTTCCAGTTACTGAGGGCATCTTTTGCGGGTTATGCACTGGTTATCCACAGAGTTATCCACTGGTGTCGATAGCCGGCGGCTTTTATGTGGATAAGTGTGGGGATAACTGTTGGCAACCAGTGGATAAAATGCGCATAAGTTTTTTTGGTAGTTCGGGTTGTGGGGCAGTTCAGCAGCAGTGTGGATAACTGTGGATAACTCTGCCCGCTGGCGAGCACTATCAACACTGCCCGCCGCTTGTGAATAACGAAATCGTGTATAAGTGGGGTGACCAGTGGATAACTACCATAAGTTATTCAAAAGCAGCCTTATGATATCCACATTGCCTGTGGATATCCCGTGGATAAGCCCATAGTTGTCCACCCGTTATCCACGCTGTGGATAACTCCGGCGAGTTATCCACTTATCCACACCCCTGATGGATGAAAACAA
>Ga0160427_10000253_pt1 | contig 35178 bp, 31 predicted proteins | sample SolpanmetagenomL_FD_108194 | JGI IMG/M metagenome (GOLD analysis project Ga0160427, IMG submission 108194) | Solar panel surface microbial communities from Lawrence Berkeley National Laboratory, California, USA - L | ecosystem: Engineered > Built environment > Solar panel > Unclassified ...
CATTCTCGCAAGTTTACGCTGGCTGAGGCAGAGCCATACATACAAGCTGTCATCAGAACTCAGTTCTTCCCGTTTCAGCAGTGGGCGTAAGCTCGGGAATGAAAACCGGGCAAGGCAAGCTCGCACTTGCATAAAAGTATCGGTGCTGCGCTGCAAAGCGGGTGGCGTGGCTGCATTGCGGCAGGCTACGAGCATGGAGGCCCGTAGAGGCTGCGGCAGCTCCGTCCGGGGCTGGCGGAAGATGTGTCCCACCCGGGCTCCCGGCCTCGCTTGTCGAGACAGCCGCGACGCCCTGAAGTGAGATGAGGGAGAGCAGCGTGGGGGTGAGGCCCGATCTGGAAGTCGTGCAGGTTCGTGACGACCAGTCGTTCAAGGTCTGGTCGCACAGCTATCCGTTCCGCACGGTGCGCTGGCACTTCCACCCGGAATACGAGCTGCACTTGGTCACCGCAACCAGCGGCAACCGCTATGTCGGCGACCACATCGGCTCCTTCGGCCCTGGCGACCTGGTGCTGGTCGGGCCGAACCTGCCCCACAACTGGATCACCGACCTGCCCGCGGGCGAACAGGTCGCCGAGCGCTGCCTGATCCTGCAGTTCACCGAAAGCTTCATCGGCAGCTGCGGCACGGTGTTCCCGGAACTGCGCTTCTTGCACCCCATGCTCGATGCCTCCCGGCGCGGCCTGCTGTTCCCGCCGGAGGTGGCCGACCAGGTCGGGCCGATGCTGCGCGAGCTGCTCGACGCAAAGGGGGGCCGACGGATCGCCTTGTTCGTCACCATCATGGACGTCATCGGCCACGCGCCGAAGGCCGTGCCGCTGGCCAGCATCGGGTTCAGGACCGACACGCCCGCCTATCTTTCGAGCACGATGAACTTCCTGCTCCATCACATCGGCCAGAACTTCACCCGCGCGCTGTGCGAGACGGAGATGGCCAGGCTGGGCCGGCAAAGTGTTAGCACCTTCTCGCGCTCCTTCCGCAGGCACACGGGCATGACCTTCGTGCAGTACGTCAACTCGCTCCGCATCGAGCTGGCCTGCCAGCACCTGATCCAGACCGAGCTGGCGGTCACCGAGATCTGCTTCGAGGTCGGGTTCGGCAACGTGTCGAACTTCAACCGGCAGTTCCTCGCGGTGAAGGGCATGCCGCCCACCAGGTTCCGCGGCCTGCAACGGGCCGGGCAACGGCCCGCGGCCGCCTGAGCCGTCTCCAAGCAACCCAGAAAGGGAAACGTCCATGACCCAGCACCACACAGGCGGCACCGCCACAGGCCTCCTCACCCTGGGCCTCGCCCTTGGTTTCCTGGCCGGCCCGGCGCTCGCGGCGCCGCCGCCCAACACCGTCGTGGCCTTCCTGATGCCCGACCAGAGCTCCACCCGGTACCAGGAGCACGACCATCCCGGCTTCGTGGCGGAGATGAAGAAGCTCTGTCCGACCTGCCGCGTGCTGTACCAGAACGCCGACGGCGACGCCTCGCGCCAGCAGCAGCAGTTCAACTCGGTGCTGTCCCAGGGCGCCAAGGCCATTGTGCTGGATGCCGTGGACTCCACCGCCGCCGTGTCGCTGGTGAAGGCGGCGCAGGCGCAGGGCATCAAGGTGATCGCCTATGACCGGCCGATCCCCGGCACGCCCGCGGACTTCTACGTGTCGTTCGACAACGAGGCGATCGGCCGGTCCATCGCCAGGTCACTGGTGGAGCACCTGAAGGCCGAGAAGGTGCCGGCGGGCGACGCGGGCGTGCTGGAGGTCAACGGCTCGCCGACCGACGCCGCCGCCGGGCTGATCAAGAAAGGCATCCACGAGGGCCTGGCCGATGGCGGCTATCCCATCCTGGCCGAGTACGACACGCCGGACTGGGTTCCGGCCCGGGCGCAGCAATGGGTGAGCGGCCAGATCTCGCGCTTCGGCAAGCGCATCGTCGGGGTGGTCGCTGCCAATGACGGCACGGCGGGCGGCACGATCGCGGCCTTCAAGGCGGCGGGCGTGAACCCGGTGCCGCCCGTGACCGGCAACGACGCCACCATCGCCGGGCTGCAGCTGATCATCGCCGGAGACCAGTACAACACCATCTCCAAGCCGAGCGAGATCGTCGCGGCGGCGGCGGCGAACGCGGCGGCGGCGCTGCTGGAAGGCAAGGCGCCGCAGTCGGACACCCGGCTGTTCAACACGCCGGCCCGGCTGTTCAACCCGGCGCTGGTGACGGCGGCGAACCTCAAGGCCGAGATCGTGGACAAGACCGTGGACGGCAAGCCGATCACCCCGGCGGCGACGCTCTGCACCGGCCGCTACGCCGCCGGCTGCAAGACCCTCGGCCTCGCGCCGTAGCCCGGCGGCAGGGGCTCATCCACATGCCGAACCCGACGGCACCGGGGGGTGAGCCCGTGCTCAGCCTGCGCGGCATCTGCAAGCAGTTCGGCGCCGTCTCGGCCCTGAGCGACATCGACCTCGACGTCCATGCCGGCGAGGTGGTGGCGCTGGTCGGCGACAACGGCGCCGGCAAGTCCACGCTGGTGAAGGTGCTGGCGGGCGTGCACCAGCCCACCAGCGGCACGATGACGTTCGGCGGGCGCCCCGTGGCGCTGGCCGGCCCCGGCGAGGCGCTGGCCTTGGGCATCGCCACCGTGTTCCAGGACCTGGCGCTGTGCGAGAACCTGGACGTGGTCGCCAACATCTTCCTGGGCCGGGAGCTCGGCCGCTTCGGGCTTGACGAGGTGGGGATGGAGATCCGCTCCTGGACGCTGCTGAACGAGCTTGCGGCGCGCATCCCCTCGGTGCGCGAGCCGGTCGCCTCGCTGTCGGGCGGGCAGCGGCAGACGGTGGCGATCGCGCGGTCCCTGCTGCTGGAACCCCGGCTCATCATGCTGGACGAGCCCACCGCGGCACTGGGCGTGGCGCAGACGGCCGAGGTGCTGAACCTGATCGAGCGGGTGCGCGACCGCGGCCTGGGCGTGATCATGATCAGCCACAACATGGAGGACGTGCGCGCCGTGGCCGACCGCATCGTGGTGCTGCGGCTGGGCCGCAACAACGGCGTGTTCGGGCCGGACGCCAGCAACGGCGAGCTGGTCAGCGCCATCACCGGGGCGGCGGATAACTCCGTGTCCCGCCGGGCGGCGCGGCTGGGAACGGATGCAGAGGCACGGCCATGAGCACGGACCCGGCCGGCAAGACGGCGCTGGACCGCAGCGACGCGCGGGTGCGCCACGACCAGGGCATGGCCGGCGCGCTGCGCGGCTTCGGGGACCGGGTGCGCTCCGGCGACCTCGGCTCGCTGCCGGTGGTGGTGGGCCTGGCGGTGATCTGGACCGTGTTCCAGACGCTGAACCCGGTGTTCCTGTCCGCCAACAACCTGGTCAACCTGCTGTTCGACTGCTCCACCGTGGGGGTGATCGCGCTGGGCATCGTCGCCATCCTGATGGTCGGCGAGATCGACTTGTCCGTCGGCTCGGTCTCGGGCCTCGCCTCGGCGATCCTGGGCGTGCTCTGGGTGAACGCGGACTGGCCGGTGGCCGCGGCGATCGTGCTGGCGCTGCTGGCGGGTGCCGCCGTGGGCGTGGTCTATGCCCTGCTGTTCAACCGGCTGGGCATGCCGAGCTTCGTGTCCACCCTGGCCGGCCTGCTGGCGATCCTGGGCCTGCAGCTCTATTTGCTGGGCTCCACCGGCTCCATCAACCTGCCGTACGGCTCGCCCCTGGTGAACCTGGGCCAGCTCTGGGTCATGCCGCCGCTCGTGTCCTGCGTGCTGGCCGTACTGGCCGGGGCCGCCATGCTGGTTTCGAACCTGCGGACGGCCGCGCAGCGCCGCGCCGCCGGGCTGACGCCGCCCGCGCTGGGCGGCATCGTGCTGCGTGCCGCCGTGCTGACGGTGCTGCTGCTCGGGGTAGCCATCTATCTCAGCACCGATCGCGGCGTGCCCGTGATGTTCGCGCTGTTCGGCATCCTGGTGGTGGCGATGGACTACGCGCTGCGGCGCACGAAGTGGGGCCGCTCGATGACGGCGGTGGGCGGCAACCGGGAGGCGGCGCGCCGGGCCGGGATCGACGTGCGGCGCACCTACCTCAGCGCCTTCGTGCTCTGCTCGATGCTCGGCGCGCTCGGCGGTGTACTGTCCGCCGCCCGGCTCGCCTCGGCCAGCCAGCAGGCCGGGACCGGCGACGTGAACCTGAACGCCATCGCCGCGGCGGTGATCGGCGGCACCAGCCTGTTCGGCGGGCGGGGCAACGCCTATTCCGCGCTGCTCGGCATCATCGTGATCCAGTCGATCGCCAGCGGGCTCACCTTGCTCGATCTGTCCTCGTCGCTGCGCTACATGATCACCGGTTGCGTCCTGGCGATCGCCGTCATCGTGGATTCCCTGGCCCGGCGCTCGCGCATGTCGCACGGCCGCGCCTAAACCGTTGGAGACAACCATGAGCCACGACCTTTCGGGCAAGGTGGCCGCCATCACCGGGGCGGCCTCCGGCATCGGCCTTGCCTGCGCCCGGGCCATGCTGGAGGCCGGCGCCCGGGTGGTGCTGGTCGACCGGGCGGAGGACCGGCTGCGGGCCCTATGCGCCGAGCTGGGGCCGCGGGCCGGCGCAGTAGTGGTGGACCTGCTGGACAAGGCGGGCGTCGCCACCATGCTGCCGGGCATCCTGGCGCAGGCGGGGGGGCTGGACATCTTCCACGCCAACGCCGGCTCCTACGTTGGCGGCGAGGTGCATGGCGGCGACCCTGATGCGTGGGACCGCATGCTCAACCTCAACATCAACGCGGCGTTCCGCACCATCCACGCCGTGCTGCCCCACATGGTCGAGCGCGGCAGCGGCGACATCATCGTCACCAGTTCGGTCGCCGGCTTCGTGCCCGTGGTGGTGGAGCCCGTCTATACCGCCTCCAAGCATGCCATCCAGGCCTTCGTGCACACGCTGCGGCGCCAGGTGATGAAGCACGGCATCCGGGTGGGCGAGGTGGCGCCCGGGCCGGTGGTGACGGCGCTGCTGGACGACTGGCCGCAGGAGAAGCTGGACGACGCCCTGGCCCGCGGCAGCCTTCTGCAGCCGGAGGACGTGGCCGAGGCCGTGCTGTTCATGCTGACCCGGCCCCGCAACGTCACGATCCGCGACTTGGTCATCCTGCCGCAGAGCCTGGACCTGTAGCGGCGATGGAAGCGGTGATCGGCGTCGACATCGGCACGCAGAGCACGAAGGCGCTGCTGGTGGCTCGGGACGGCACCATCCTGGCCCAGGCGCAGCGCGGCTACGCGCCCGACACGCCCCGGCCGAACTGGGCCGAGCAGCACGCGGAGGTCTGGCTCGCCGCGGTGGAGCATTGCGTGGCCGAGGTGGCGCGCGCGGTGCCCGGCACCCCGGTCAAGGCGATCTGCGTCTCGAGCCTATACGGCGGCTCCGGCATTCCGGTGGACGCCGCCATCCGGCCGCTGCATCCCTGCCTGATCTGGATGGACCGGCGGGCCGAGGCGCAAGTGGACTGGGTGCGCGCCCATGTCGACCTGGAGAGGCTGGGCGCGATCACCGGCAACGGCGTCGACAGCTATCACGGCTTCACCAAGATGATGTGGCTGCGCGACGAGCGGCCGGAGGTCTGGGCCGCGACGGTGATGCTGCTGCCGCCCAACGCCTTCGTCATCCAGCGCCTGACGGGCGAGGTGGCGGTCGACCATTCCTCCGCCGGCAACATTGGCGGCGTGTACGACCTGTCGGCCCGCGGCTGGTCGGCGGAGATGCTGGACGCGCTGCACATCCCGCGGCGCATGATGCCGGACCGGCTGGTGGACCCCAGCGACGTGGTGGGCGGGCTCACGGCGGCGGCGGCGGCGCGGCTGGGCCTGGAGGCGGGCACGCCGGTGGTGGCGGGCGGGGTGGATGCCGCGGTGGCCACCTTCGCCGCCGGGGTCGTGGCGCCCGGCAACCACGTGGCGATGATCGGCACCTCCATGTGCTGGGGCACGATCGCGCCGAGTGCCGATGCCAGTCACGGCCTGGTCGCCTTTCCCTACGTCATCAACACGGGAACCGACCTCTACGTGTTCGGCGGCGCGGCCACGGCCGGTGCCGCCGTGTCGTGGTTCCGCGAGCAGTTCTGCCAGGCCGAGATCGGCGCGGCCCGGGCCGCGGACCGTGATCCGCATGCGCTGCTGGACGAGGCCGCCGCCGGGCTGGGCCCGGGCGCGCAGGGCATCGTGTTCCTGCCCTACCTGATGGGCGAGCGCTCGCCGGTCTGGGACAGCCGGGCCTCCGGCGCCTTCGTCGGGCTCAACCTGTTCCACACCCGCGCCCACTTGTACCGCGCCGTGCTCGAAGGCGTGACCTTCGCGCTGCGCCACAACATGGAGGCCGGTGTGCGCGGCGCCGCGACGCTCGACCGGCGGCTGATCGTGGTGGGTGGCGCGGCGAAGTCCGACTTGTGGATGCGGATCATCGCCGACGTGACCGGCTTTCCCGTCTGGACCATCCGCGAGGACGTGGAGGCGGCACTCGGGGCCGCGCGGTTGGCCGCCATCGGCGGCGGCCTGATCCGGCCCGATGATCCCGATGCGTGGATCACGCTGGTCGAGCGGGCCCGACCCGACCCGGCACGGGCCCGGCGCTACGACGCGCTGTTCGCCGTCTTCGCCGGACTCTATCTCGCCCTCAAAAACTCGATGCACGCTTTGGCGGAGCTTCGGGAGCCTGAGATGCCGCCGGGAGCGGCTAATCCGGTCGGGTCCTGATCCTGGCTTAGCCGTGACCGCTCGGGAAGACTGCTGATCGACTGCGCAGCGGTCATGGGTGTCTCAGATGCTCGCAGGCGCTCGGATCGTCAAGGTCATGGCTCGGCAATCCAGTGGTCGATGATCCAGGGCTCCAGCTCGGCGGCGGAAAGATCAAGGCCGAGACCGGGACGGTCCGGGATGGCGATCGTGCCTGCCGCATCCGGCTTCGGCATCCCGAGCATCGCGAGCAGCGGGTTCTCCGTCACGTCGACCTCGATGAACGGGAGGCTCGCGGTCCCCCCGGCACGGCAGGCCGGCAGCACGGACGTCAGTTGCAGCGCCGCGTGGTAGTTGACCACGGCGCCCCAGACATGCGGCACCACAGGAAGGTCGAAGGCTTCCGCCAAGGCCGCGACCCGCATGGTGCCGGTGAAGCCGCCGCACACGGCCAGGTCGGGCTGCAGGACGCCCATCGCGCCCGCGGCAACGAAGTCGCGGAAGCCGGCCAGGCTCGCCAACGCCTCGCCGCCCGCAATCGCCATCGGCGCCGCCCGTGCGACGGTCTGGTAGCCCGCCACGTCCTCGGGACCCACGGGTTCCTCAAGCCACAGCAGGTCCGCGTCCTGCAGGTGCCGGGCGGCCTGGATGGCGGCACTTGCCGTGTAGCCCTGGTTGAAGTCGAGCATCAGCGCCGCATCCGGGCCGAGCTGCCGGCGCAGGGCCAGCATCATCGCGCCGTCTTCGCGCGGATTGAAGCCGCCCCGCGGCTTGAATGCCCGGTATCCTTCGCGGGCCCAGGCCTCGACCTGAGCCGGGACCGTGCGGTACGGGTGGCCACCGGGCTTCATGAACGGCCCGCTCGCATAGGCCGTGGCGCGATCGCGAAGGGCGCCGCCCAGCAAGGCCGAAACCGGAACTCCACGCACCTTGCCCGCGATGTCGTGCAGCGCGATGTCCATGGCGGCCGTCGCCATCATGGCGCTGCCGCGGCGGTCATAGCCGGCGGTCCCGGCCATCAGTCGCCAGAGCCGGCCCGTGGCGCACGGGTCCTGGCCTAGCACCAGGGGGGCGAGCCGCTGGCGGATGTAGGCCGCGGCGGTGATGGGCGACGACCAGGCCTCCCCCCATCCGCTGACGCCCGCATCGGTCATGACCTGCACGAGCAGCGCGTCCTTGCTGTCGAAGAAGGTGACTGCGTTGCCGATCGGCTCCGCAAGCCTGCAGCGCAGGTGGTAACCACGGACTTCAGTGATCTTCATTGTGCGGCCTTCGGCAGGATGCGCAGACGGCAGGGCCGCCCCTTCATGATCGGGAAGTGACCGATTAGGCGACAGGCCGCGAAGCGGCACGGGTCCGAGATCGGGACGAGCCACGCGGCCCGGTGGATCACTCGCAACGTGGTCAGCTCCCGCCGCGGGATGCGGCGTCGGGGAGGAAGTAGTCGGTCCAGGCTTGCGGCGGGGTGTGCAACAAGCCGATCTGGTTGAGGAAGGCGGCGAACAGCAGCGTGCCCTCCGGCTTTACGCTGAACACCATGTCGGGGCGCCGCAGCAGCGCCACCAGCTCGGCCGGCGGGATCGCGTCGCGAGAGATGGCGAGGTAGTCCTGCGCCGCCTGCTCCGGCTCGGTGCCGATCGCCTCGATTGCTTCGGCCGAAGCGGCTGCAACCGCTTTGATCAGCGCCGCCTGCTGCTCCGCGTAGCGGACCGTGGTGAACAGGATCGCCGTCGAGAGCGGCGATCCCAGGATATCGAGCGAGCTTGTCACCACGCGCGCGCCGGGCACGTTGGCGAGTTCGCGGGTGATAAAGGGTGGGGACGCAAAATGGCTGCGCACCTCATGCCGTGGGTTCAGCATCGCCGCGTATGCGTCGCCGTGGCCAAGCTGCACGGTGTTGGCATTGAACCGGCGCCACTGGTCGGCGCCGTACGCCTTCGCCGCCGCGATCTGCAGCAGGATGGCCTGGGTCGAGACCGACACGGTCGGAACCGCGATCCGGTCGGCCTGCCCGTAGTCGCCAAGCGTGTTCAGACGCGGGTCGCGGGTGATCAGGGTGGCCGGCAGGGCAGAATGCGACACGATGCCCTTGATCTGGCCACGTGTGCGATCCGACAGCAGCAGCATGTTTCCGGGCCCCGCGCTCACCACGTCCACCAAGCCGGCGAGCAGCGCGTCCGTGGCGTTGCCGCCGCCGGCGAAGTCGAGCCATTCCACCCGCGCGCCTGCCACGCCCAGCCGTTCCGCTTGCCGCTCGACAAGGGTGCGACGCTGCATCAGGTAGGTGGGCAGGAAGTTAATGCCCTGGATTCGCGCGATCCGGATTGTTGGCGTGCTCTGCGCCCGCGCTCCACCGTTCGCCATGGCCCAGGGAGCCAGAGCCAACGGCACCACCGTGGTCGCGATGGACAGGAGACGACGACGATCAATCATGCTGCCTCACCTGGTTGAGTTGGGCTTGATGATCCGCGGCCGGAACGTGCCGGCAGCTGCCGGAGGGAACAAGGCTCCCGCCACTGACGGTCCGAAGCCGGCTGCGGCTCAAGCGACGGCGTCCGGGTCGACGACGCAGGCCGGATCGAGCTGTCCATCAATGCCGCCGAGGATGTTGCGCGCCATCGCCACCGCCATCGCGCGGGCGCCTTCCTGCGTGGTCGCGGCGCTGTGCGGGGTCAGCACGACATTGTCGAAGCCGGCCAGGGAGTGCGCTCGGCGGAAGGGCTCCTGCTCGAACACGTCCAGCGCTGCGGCGCCGACTGCGCCCTCGGTCAACGCCCGTGCAAGCGCCTCCTCGTCCAGGATGCCGCCGCGGGCGCAGTTCACGATGATCGCGCCGCGTGGCAGCCGAGCCAGGCGCGCGGCATCGATCAGCATGGCGCTCCGCGCCGTGAGCGGCACGTGCAGCGTCAGCAGGTCGGCCTGGGCCAGCCCGGCATCCAGTTCGGCGAAACAGCTGTGGCCCGCTGCCGCAGCCTCCCCGAGGGCGCGAGCGGAGATGTCGTGCACCAGCACATCCAGGCCGAAGGCGCGACACAGGACCGCCACGCGGCGGCCGATGCGGCCGTAGCCGACCACCAGCGCGCGGCGCCCCGCCAGCTCCACGGCCCGCGCCGACTTCCTGAACTCCCACTCGCCCTGGCGCACCGCGGCGTCGTACTCGCGCAGGTGCTTGGCGGCGGCCAGCATCAGGGTCATCGTGTGCTCCGCGACCGAGACGCTGTTGGCATCGGCAGTGACCGTGACGGGGATGCCGCGCGTCGCCAGGTAGGCCACGTCGATGTTGTCGTAGCCGACGCCGTGCTTGGCCGCGACCCGCAGGTTGGGTGCGCGCGACAGCAGGTCGCGGTCGAGCCGCGCCACCCGCACGCCGATCGCCACCGCCACGGGCAGGGCCGCCTCAAAGGCGTGGTGCCCGGGTTCAGCGATCACCAGCCGAAGGTCGCGCCGCGCCGCCAGGAGGTCGATGCCGGCTTGGTCGATGGCCTCGGTCAGAACGATGGTGCTCATGACGCCTCCGTCACACGGGATCTTGCCGCCCCGGTATGGATGCGCATTCATGGGCTGGCATAATGATCGAGTCTAGCCTGCCGGGCACAAAGGCCGCAGGCACCAGGAGGGTGACCACCATGTCGCCGACCGACTTGTCAGAGGAAACGCATACCATGTGGCAGCAGAACCAACGCTACCCCGACCCGGCTTGGCGCGTGCTCCATCCATCCTTCCTGCCCTATCGTCCGTTCAACGCCAGCGTCGAGCGGCTTGCCACGGGATGCCGCTGGGGCGAGGGGCCGGTCTGGTTCGGCGACTCCCGCCACGTGCTCTGGAGCGACATCCCCGGCAACCGCATCATGCGCTGGGACGAGGAGACCGGGGCGGTAGGGGTGTTCCGCCACCAGTCCGGCTACGCCAACGGCAACACGCGCGACCGCCAGGGCCGGCTAGTCACCTGCGAGCATGGCGGGCGCCGGGTCACCCGCACCGAGTACGACGGTTCCGTGACGGTGCTGATCGACAGCTGGGAGGGCAAGCGACTGAACTCGCCGAACGACGTCGTGGTGAAGAGCGACGACAGCATCTGGTTCACCGATCCCCCCTTCGGCATCCATACGAACTACGAAGGGAACGTGGCCGAGCAGGAGATTCCGGCCAACGTATACCGCCTCGACCCGGCCACCGGAAAGGCGACGATCGTGCAGGACACGGTGCTGGGACCCAACGGCCTGTGCTTCTCGCCCGACGAATCGAAGCTCTACGTGGTCGAGTCGCGCGGCGTGCCGAGCCGGAAGATCCGGGTGTTCGACGTGGTGGGTGGCGTGGCCCTGGCCAACGGACGTCTGCTGATCGACGCCGGACCCGGCACGCCGGACGGGCTGCGGTGCGACGTGGACGGCAATCTCTGGTGCGGCTGGGGGATGGGCGATCCGGAGCTGGACGGCGTGCGCATCTTCAATTCGGACGGCGAGGCGATCGGCCACATCGACCTGCCGGAGCGGTGCGCCAACCTGTGCTTCGGCGGGGCCAAGCGCAACCGGCTGTTCATGGCGGCGAGTCACTCGCTGTATGCCGTGTACGTCAACACGCAGGGGGCCATCGGCGGATAGCGGCTGACGCGGGCGCCTGTCGCGCCCGCGTCGCACCTGTTCAAGCAAATCGCCGCATCCGTCCATCAATCACCGAACCAGACATGCAAACGTTCTGCGAATAACGGAGCGTGGCCGCATGCGGAGCATGGACGTTAGTGCTGGAACTCCTCCAGTTCGAGGACCGCGAAGCCGCGCGTGGCTGACGGCGGGCTGGTTACGGGCAGCCGTGTTGCTGGCAACTATCCCGCTTTCAGCCGTGCCAGCACGGGCGCAGGCCGAAGGCCAAGTAGTGTTCGGCGTGCGCGCGCCCATCGTGTCACTGGACCCGGCGCTGTCAGGCCTGGGCACCATGCACGGCTACTACATCAACATTTACAGCAGCCTGGTGCAGCTCGACGCGCTGGGGCGGCTGAAGCCCGACCTGGCCACAAGCTGGCGCGTCGTGGACGACCTGCACGTCGAGTTCAAGCTGCGCCCCGGGGTCAAGTGTCATGACGGCACCAACCTCGACGCGGCGTCCGTGCTGTCCAGCTTCAAGCGCCTGCCCACCGTGCCGAACAGCGATGGCCTGACCGCCGGCAAGCTGCGCCTGGTCACGGCGGTGGAGACGCCCGATCCGCTGACAGTGCGCTTCGTCACGTCGCAGCCCTATCCCGGGCTGATCGGCGGGCTGCTGGACTTCCATATCATGTGCGCATCCGCCCCTGCCGGGATCACCACCTCGGAGATCGACGGCGGTGCCTGGAAGTATGGTTCGGGGTCCTATCAGGTGACGCGCTTCCAGCGCGGACAGGGCATGGAGCTGGAGCGGTTCGACGACTACTACGGCCCGAAACCGAGTTTCGCCCGCGTCGCCTTCCGGGAAATTTCGAACGATGCGTCCCGCATGGCGGCGCTGCAGGCCGGCGACATCCAGATCATGGACTACGTCCCGCCGTTGGACGTGAAACGGCTGGAGGCCAACCCGGCCCTCAGCGTGGCGAAGACGCCCTCCACCCGTACGCTGTTCCTGGGCTTCGACGAGCTGCGCCCCCAGACCCCCTTCGCCACCGCCAAGGACGGATCGCCGCTGGCGGCCAACCCCTTCCTGGACGAGCGGGTGCGCCGGGCCTTCGCTCTCGCGATCTCGCAGGACGCGATTGTGGACCGGGTGATGGAAGGGCTGGCGGAGAAGGCGGTGCAAGGCGTGGCGTCCCGGGTCGATGGCGCCGACCCCGCGATCAAGCCGACGCCCTACCGCCCCGACGAGGCGCGCAAGCTGCTTGCCGAGGCGGGCTACCCCGATGGCTTCCGGGTGTCGCTGAACTGCCCCAATGATCGCTACGTGAACGACGCGGCGATCTGCCAGGCGGTCGGGTCCATGCTGGCGCGGGTGGGCGTCCAGGTGAATGTGGAGGTGCAGCCGTCCGCGGTGTACTTCCCGCGCATGCTGAAGCGGGAGTACTCGTTCTACCTGCTGGCCTGGGGCTCCAGCGGCGGGGATGCCATCTCGTTCCTGCGCGACGTCATGATGACGCGGGACACGACCATCGGCGTCGGGTCCTGGAACGGCGGCCTGTCGATGCCGGACGTTGACGCGCTGATCCGGACCGCCACCCAGACGATGGACCAGGGGGCGCGGGTGAAGCTGCTCGAGCGAGCCATGGGACTGCTGGTGCAGCGGCAGGCCTACATACCTCTGCACACCCAGCTCGTGCTGGCCGCGACACGGAAGCCGGTGACCTACCAGGCGCAGGCGGCCGAAGGCGCGCTGGCCGCTGCGGTGGGCCGGCAGTGAGCCGGCCCGCGGCATCCCGCGGCCGGTGCCCGGCGCGGGCCTGCGGGGCGCAGACCCCTCGGCATGCCGAATTCGTCCGAACGGCTGGAAGCAGGATCAAGCGCGCATGATGGACAGCTATCCGGCCACCGAGGCCTATGATCGGGTGCGCCAGCGGGCGGATGCCCGGGCCGTGGCCCTGTTCGAGTCCTCGCTGGTCTGGGACATGACGCTGCCCTGGGGCGCGCCCTGGGCCAACTACGACACGGTGATCCCGCGTTTCGCCGGGGCCGGCATCGGTGCGATCACCCTGACGGTGCAGAACCTTCCCGGTGCCGACCTGCGGACCGCGGTCACCTATGTCGCGAAGGTGCGCGCCGACGTCGCGAAGCGGGCGGACCGGATGCGGATCTGCACAAGTGCCACGGACATCCGCCGGGCACGCGCCGACGGCGTGCTGGCGCTGGTGCTGCAGCACCAGGACGGCACGCCGCTGGGCAGCATGCCCGAGATGGTCGAGGTGTACCACGCGCTTGGCGTGCGCTGCATGCTGCCGGTCTACAACGGCAAGAACATGCTCGGCGATGGTTGCGCCGAGCGCACGGATGAGGGGCTGACGCGCCTGGGGCAGCAGGTCGTGCGCGAGATGCTGCGGGTCGGCATCATCGTCGATGCCACCCATGTCGGCGTGCGGAGCAGCCTAGACATGGCGGAGCTGTGCGCCGCCGCCGGAAAGCCGCTGCTGATCACCCACAGCAACATGCACGCGGTCTATCCGCACTACCGCAACGTCACGGACGAGCAGGTCCGCGCCGCCGTCGCGACGGGGGGCGTGGTCGGCATCAACGGCCTGGGCGAGTTCCTGCCGGACACCGCCGCGTCCACCGCCGCCATGTTCCGCCACCTCGACCACCTGGTGACGCTGGCCGGGCCGGAGCATGCCGGGTTCGGCCTCGACTTCCTCGACGACGCGCCGCGGTTCTGGGCCAGCGTCCGGGCGGAGGCGTTCCGCTGGCCCCCGCTGCCGTTCGGCAAGGAACGGGTGGACACCGCGTTTGCGGGCCCCGAGCAGGCATTGGAGCTGTGCGACATGATGGTGCGCCACGGATGGCCGGACGACGCGGTGTGCGGCGTGCTGGGCGAGAACTTCCTTCGGGTCGCCGAGCGGAGCTGGGGCGGATGAGCGGCCTGGCCGGCCCCACGGCGGGCGTGGGGCCGGGCGCGAGCGCAACGGATAAGACCGCCCGGGCGCTGACGCAGGATGCCCTGGTGTGGGACAACACCCTGCCCTGGGGGCCCACCTACGCCGACGCGGACACGTGGCTGCGCTTCCACCGGGCGGGCGTGGACCTCATCAGCCTGACGGTGATGGGTCCGGAAGCCCTGCTGGACGGCACGGTGCGCCAGATCGCGCGGGTCCGCGCCGCGATCCAGGCGCAGCCGGACCGCTTCGCCCTGTGCGGGACCGCGGACGACGTCCTGGCCGCCAAGGCGGCCGGCAAGCTCGGCCTGGTGTTCAACCTCCAGGAGACCGACATGCTCGAAGGCCGGCTGGAGATGGTGCAGGCCTATTACGACCTGGGCGTGCGCCACATGCTGCTGGCCTACAACGCTCGCAACCACGTGGGCGACGGCTGTGCGGAGCGCTCCGATGGCGGGCTGTCGCGCTGGGGGCTCGAGGTGGTGGCGGAGATGAACCGTGTCGGCATGCTGGTGGACGGCACCCACACCGGCTACCGCACCACCATGGACGCCATGGAGGCTTGCACGGCGCCGTTCATCTTCTCGCACTGCAACGCCTACGCCGTGCACCCGCACTATCGCAACATCCGCGACGACCAGATCACGGCCTGCGCCCGCAGCGGCGGGGTGGTCGGACTGAACGGCCTGGGCGAGTTCCTCGGCGACGACGCGGCCGGGAGCGCGTCCATCTTCCGCCACCTGGATCACATGGTGCAGCTGGTGGGAGCGGAGCACGTGGGGCTCGGCCTCGACTACGTGCGCGACACCGGGCGTTTTTGGAACTGGGTGCGCGACAACGCCCACATGTGGCCGGCCGGGCCGGATGACCGCGCCGGGTCCGCCTTCGCACAGCCGGAGCAGGTGGAGGAGCTTGCCGGGCTGATGCTCCGGGCAGGCTATGCCGAGCAGGCGGTGCGCGGCATCCTCGGCGGGAACTGGCTGCGGGTCGCCCGGCAGGTGTGGCGGTGACCTGCGGCCGCAGAATTCGGCCTCCCGGTCTGGACCTCGGTGGCAGCGGCCATGGCCGGAGCTGACCGAACGGATGGCTGGAGTCCGGGCCAGGCGGGACTCCGCGCCGCTTTCCGCTGGCCATGACCTGACCAGCATGCGCAGCTCGGCTCGTGTGCAAGGCGCAGCCCCGCTCCGGCATGTCGGTCCTTGCTCCGGGACTGCAAACTTCCCGGGTGCGCGACCTGCAGAGACGGCGTGGGCTGCACAATGCTGATCTGGCAGGCCACCGCCACCCTGGCGCCGCCGCCGGCGATGCTGACGAAGGACCTGAGCTGCGTGAGCGTCATAGCGAGCGGGTATCACATGCCAAATCCGTAATGAAACCCGATTAACCCCAGTGGAAACTGTATTGGACCACGGCGCCCGGCACCGACACGCTGACGCCCAGCCATCGAGCTAGGAGGAATGCGTCATTGCGAAGCGGAACCTTCGAGACTGAGCCGCGCGGGCCAATGCGAGCTACCAGGGTGCTGGACCTGTCCCGCCTGGTGGCGGGAAACATGTTGACGCACATCCTGGCCGATTTCGGCAGCGAGGTCGTGAAGGTCGAACGTCCCGGCAAGGGCGACGACCTGCGCAACTGGCGGGTCAGGAATATTAGCCTGTTCTGGAAGGTTTACTCCCGCAACAAGAAGAGCATCACGCTCGACCTGCGGAGCGACCAGGGCCGTGACATCCTGCTCCGCCTGGTCGAGAGCGCGGACATCCTTGTGGAAAGCTTCGTTCCCGGCACGCTGGAAGCCTGGGGGCTTGGCCCGAAGTTGCTGCACGGCCGCAACCCGCGCCTGGTGGTGGTGCGGGTTTCCGGATGGGGGCAGACAGGCGCTTACCGCGAACGGCCCGGCTTCGGATCGCTGGTGGAAGGCATGTCGGGCTTCGCGGCCCAGAACGGTTTCGTGGACCGGCCACCGGTGCTGCCGCCTCTAGCCCTCGCCGACATGGTGGCCGGCTATTCCGGCGCATGCGCGGCGCTGATGGCGCTGCGCGAAGCGGAACGGGGCGGACAGGGGCAGGTGGTGGACCTGGCGCTGTTCGATCCGCTGTTCGCCACCCTCGGCCCCGCGGCCGCGGAGTTCCGGGTGACGGGCGAGGTGCCGACCCGGCTGGGGAGCCGCTCGCGGCTCAGCTGCCCAAGGAACGTGTATTGCTGCCGCGACGGGAAGTTCGTGTCCCTGTCCGCGTCCGTCCAGTCGGTCTCGGAGCGCCTGCTGCGTGCCATCGGCCACCCCGAGCTGATCACCGACCCCAGGTTCGCCACCAACGAGGCCAGGGTGCGCAACGACGACCAGCTTGATCCACTGGTGGCCGCCTTCGTCGCGGGAATGCCGCAGGACGAGGCGCTTGCCTTCTTCGCGGCGGCCGACGTGACGGTTGGTCCCGTGCTCGACATCGCGGACCTGGTCGAGCACGCCTATATCGAGGAACGCGGCGTGCTGGCCGAGTATCCCGACGCGGAGATCGGCGCCCTGCCCATGCACCATGTCTCGCCGCAGCTTTCGGGCACACCGGGCGGCATCCACGCCCCAGCCCCCGATCTCGGGCAGCACACCGCCGAAATCCTGGGCCGCCTCGGTTTGGACCAGGACGCCTTGAACCAATTGCGGCAACAGGGAGTCGTATGACCATGCCAGCTTCCTCGTGGCGTTCCATCCTGTTCGTCCCGGCGCTGGCGCCGCAGCTGATCGAGGGCGCCCAGTCCCGCGGTGCCGACGCCGTCCAGCTCGATCTCGAGGATGCGATCCCGGCAGACCGGAAGGCACGGGCCCGGGAAGCGATCCCGGCAGCATTGGCGCACCTGTCCGGCGGGCCGGCCGACCTGCTGGTGCGGATCAACCGTCCGTGGCGCGACGCCGTGCCCGACCTCGAATGCTGCGTCTGGCCGGGGCTGGCGGCGGTGACGTTGCCGAAGACGGACGGGCCATCCGACCTCTCGGTGGTCGCCGAGGTGCTCGACGCGCTGGAGGCCGAGCGCGGGATCACCGCCGGGTCGGTCGGCATCGTGGCGCAGATCGAGGACGCGGCCGGGCTGCTTGCCATGGAGCGGGCGGAGCGGTTCACGCCCCGCTTGGTCGGCATCACGCTGGGACCGGAGGACTTCGCGCTGGACCTTCGCGTCGGAGCCGACGGCGGCGAACTTGGTCGAACCGCTGCGCCGAACCGCTGCGCCGGTGCGTTCTGGTCGCCCGTGCGGCCGGCGCCGTGCCCCTGGGCTTTGCGCTCACCATCGGCGACTACGAGGATCTGGACGCGCTCGCGCGTTCCATCGGGGAGGCGGAGGCCATGGGACTGAAAGGTGCGTTCTGCATCCATCCGAAGCAGGTGACCATCCTGAACGAGGGCTTCCAGCCACCCGCCGGTCGCGTGGAGAGGGCCCGTGCCGTGGTCGCCTGTTTTGAGGAGGCTCAGGCGGCCGGGCGCGGCGTCGCCAGCCTGGATGGCAAGATGATCGACAAGCCGGTGTATGACCGGGCGCGCCTGGTGCTGGCTCGCCGGGCAGCCGGCCGATGATGCGCAACGCCATGATCGTCGCGCCGCAGCCGGAGGCGGTGGAGGCCGGAGCGCTCGTGCTGAGTGCGGGCGGCAACGCCGTCGATGCCGCCATCGCGTGTGCCCTGGTGCAGACGGTCGTCGACCCGCTGATGTGCGGCGTCGCGGGCTTTGGCAGCCTGCAGATCCTGCATGCCGCCACGCGCCGCCACGTGGTCATCGACGCCCATGCCCGCTGTCCGGCCGCCGCACGCCCGGAGATGTGGGCCGAACTGATCCAGGGCGAGACCTCCGATGGGTTCGGGTTCATCCTGCGCGATTACGTCAACGAGCGCGGCTACGGCGCCGTGGCCGCCTCAGGTATCCTGCGTGCCTTCTCCGAGGCGGTGGCGGAGTTCGGCACCATGCCCTGGCACCAGGTGGTGGCCCCCGCGGTGGCGGAAGCCGAGCGCGGCTTCGTGGTCCGGCCGCATGTCCACACGGTCTGGACGCAGGATGAGCGGCAGTTCGGCCGCCTCAATTACGGCGACAAGCTCGGGGTGTCGGAAACCGGGCGGCGCGTCTACCTGCAGCCGGACGGGTCCTACAAGACGCTGGGGCAAAGGGTCGTCAACCCGGACATGGCGCGGTCGCTCCGGCGCATCGCGGCGGAAGGAGCCGCCGTCTTCTCCGAGGGCGCCATGGCCGAGGAGATCGACGCCGACTTCCGGGCCAATGGCGGGCTGCTGCGTGCGACCGACCTCGGCCACTACCGGACATCGCGTCCCGAACCGATCTGGGGGGAGTACCGGGGATACCGGATGGCCACCAACCCGCCGCCCGGCGGCGGCATCCTGCTGCTCGAGATCCTGCAGATCATGGAATGCTTCGACGTCGCTGGCCTCGAGCACAACTCCGCGCGCCACATCGCCATCCTGGCCGAGGCGATGAAGTGCGCCACGCGCGACAAGGATCAGTACGTCAGCGATCCCGAATTCGTGGACGTGCCCGTCGACCGGCTGACGAGCAGGTCATACGCGCAGGAGATCGCCGGGCGGATCAAGGATGGCGAGCGCTTCTCGGTGCCGAGGCTAAAAAGCGAGCCCGCCAACACGACCCAGGTCTGCTGCATGGACGCGGACGGCAACGTCGTGTCGCTGACCCATTCGCTCGGCATCCCCTCGGGCGTGATCACACCGGGGCACGGCTTCATGCACAATGGCTGCATGTCGGTGTTCGATCCCCGGCCCGGCCGCACGGGGTCCATCGCCCCAGGCAAGAGCCGGTTCGCGTCCATGGCGCCGACGCTCGTGTTCCGGGAGGGCCGGGTCTGCATGAGCATCGGGGCGCCCGGAGGCACCTACATCCCGCTGGCCATTGCGCAGGCGATCATGAACGTCGTCGATTTCGGGATGACCATGCAGGAAGCGGTGTCGGCGCCGCGCGTATCCGCCACGAGCGACACCATCGCCGTGTCGAACCGGGTGCCGCGCAACGTCACGGACGCGCTGGTCGCTCAGGGATACCCGGTTTTGCGGTCTCCCCTGAGCTACGCTTTCGCCGGCGTGCACTGCATCGCCGCCGGGCCGGACGGCCGGCTGACGGGCGGGGCCGACCCGCAGCGCGATGGAATGGCGCTCGCTGTCCGGCTATAAAATTGCCGGCGACGGCGGTCAGCTTCCGTCCAGCTCGTGTGCGATCGGCAGGAAGTAGTCTTTCCAGCTGGCCGGCTCCGTTTTTAGGATACCGGCGCTGTGAAGGTAGCGGGCGAACTCCAAGGTTCCCTGTGGCTGCGGAAAGAAGTCCGCCATGCCTGGCTGGGCGAGGACATCCATCAGCTCATCCTGGCTCAGCGGGTCGCGCGACCTCTCCCGGTAGAGCCGGATTGCCTGTGCCGGGTCGTTGTGGATAAGGTCGATTGCCTCCGTCACCGCGGCCTTTGCCGCCTGAACGATGATGGGATTGGCTTCGGCAAACTTCGTGGTGGTGAACAGCAGCGCCTGTGACGCCTTGTGCCCCAGGATATCGGCCGAGGTGGTCACGACGTGGGCGCCGGGCACCCGTTTCAGCTCGTCGGCGAAGAAGGGCGGAGCGGCAAAGTGGCTGTCGATCTCGCCATTGGTGTTCAGCATGGACGCGACCGCGTCGGGGTGGCCGAGCTGCACTGTCATCGGGTCGAAGTGCCCGGCATCCGCCTTGCCGTAAAGCCGCTCGGCGGCCATGGACAACAGGATGGCCTGGGTAGACACCTTGATCGTGGGCACCGCGATCTTGTCGCCGGGCCGGAAGTCCGCGAGTGTCTTGATGCGCGGATTGCGGCTGATCAGTACCAGCGGCTCGGCGCAGGTGGCAACGATGCCTTTCACCCGGCCCTTGGTGCGGTCCCATAGTAGCAGCATGTTGCCGACGCCCGTGTTGGCAAGGTCGACGCCCTCGGCCAGTAGCGCGTCTGTCACCCCGCCGCCACCATTGAAGGTGATCCAATCCACGGTGACGCCGGGAACGCCGTGCCGGGCGGCTTGGGCCTCGATCAGCTTGCCGGCTTCCATGATGTAGGTCGGCATGTAGATAATGGAGGGCTGCCGGGCCGCCTTGAAGGCGGTTTTGGGCTGGGCAGAGGCCGGCGCGGGGATAAACGCACTGGCAGCGGCAGAGGCTAGCGCCGTTCGACGTTTAATCGATCATGTCTTCCCGAGAGACAGAGCCATCATTCGACAGCGTGTTGAGCCCATGCTTTGAAGTAAATCTAACCAGGAATCAATCAATCGCGCCATTGGAGTGCGCCGCTAACGGTGAACAAGGTCAGGTTGCTATTTTGACCGTCTGCTGGGTGTGTTGAACCTCGAACCACTGTGTTGCATGTGTGGGCGACCCCTTGGGTGCAAGGGTTGAGCGACAGAGTTTGACGGCGGTGCGACGGCGGTCATGTGTCCGGCCTTTGACGAGGCATGGTGACCGCTGGCCCAGATGGGTTCCGCGAACAAGCCCCAAACACGGAGGCAGCATCGGGATGCCTGTGCACCAAACGGGGTTCCTTGTTCATCGGATCGACCGATCATCATCTCCTGCAGCTTTTCTTGCACCCAGGTGCCTGCGAGCGGGTCAGGCGGCCGCGGCAGTCCCGGCCGCCTGCGTGGCGACCTTCCTGCTGCCCCGATACGGGGCCAGTACATAGAACGGACCCAGATATACGCTAAGGTTTTGCCGGGCCATCGACGACGCGCGTCTGGCGAAGCGGCCTGAGCGCGGTCGATGGTGCATCGGGATCGGTCCAGAGGTAATCGCCTGTGAGGTTGACGTGCTGCCAGCCGAGCGGTGACAGGTGTTGCAGCAGGCTCTGCGGAACCGGTCGCCCAAGGTTCGCGAGATGCATCCGGGCTGCTTGCAGGTAGGTCGTGTTCCACAGCACGATAGCACCAGCGACGAGGTTGAGCGCGCTCGCGCGATGGCTTTGGGCTTGCAGCGCGTGATCGCGGATACGACCGATGCGGTGGAAGAAAATGGCGCGTTTCAGTGCATTTTCCGCTTCCCCCTTGTTGAGTTCGCGGGTGGCACGGCGACGCTGTTCGGGCTGCTCGATCCAGTCGAGGGTGAACAGGGTACGTTCGACGCGACCGATCTCCCGCAATGCCAGTGCCAGACCGTTGGCGCGCGGATAGGAGCCGAGCCGTTCGAGCATGATCGATGCGCTAACAACGCCGGTGCGGATCGAGGTTCCCAGTCGCAGCACGTCGTCCCAGTGCGCCGCGATCAGACCCTCGTCGATCCTGCCCGCGATTAATGGCGCGATATCGGGGCCGGGTTCCATGCCGTTGAACAGGTGCAAACGGCGTGCGGCGATGTTTGGGATGCGCGGCGCGAACCGGAATCCGAGCAGATGGCATAGCGCGAACACATGGTCGGAGACGCCCCCGCCATCGACGTGATGCTCTTCGATGTGCAGATCGGCACCGTGGTGGAGCAGCCCGTCGAGCACCTGTGCCGCCTCGCTCGCGGAAGCCGAGATGACGGTGGAATGGAACGGCGCGTAGCGATCCGAGATATGACTGTAGAAGGAGACGGCCGGCTCAGTCCCTTTGTGCGGATTGACCGCGCCGGTCGCCTGGGCGCGCCGGTCGAGCGGGAAGTTCTGACCGTCCGAACTGGACGAGGTGCCGGACCCGAACAGGGCGGCGAGCGGCGCGGTATGCTGGGCGTCAACCAGCCGGGCGAGAGCGCGGCCGTAAGTTTCCTCGCGCAGATGCCATGAGGCGAGCCAGCCAAGTTGCCGCTGAGTCACGAAATTGCAGGCTTCCGCCATGCGCGTGTGACCTAGATTGGTGGCATCGGCGAGTACCGCCGTCAGGATCGCACGCGGTTCATCGGCGACACGGCCACTTTGCAGATGCGTGAAGCACTGGCTGAATCCGGTCCAGCGGTCGACTTCGGCAAGAAGGTCGGTGATGCGGATCAAGGGCAGATGGGCATAGAGCGGCGCAAGCGCGGTATCGGCTTTCTCGGGCGTAATCGCCTTCAACGGCGAAATCCGCAGCCTGCCAAGACTGAGCTGCACGTCTTCCAGCGCGTCCGTCTCCGCCTTTCGCTCGACCTCGGCCAATCGACGGCCAAGGCGGGCGCGTCGTTCGGCCAGCCAGGCGCCGGCCGTATCCGGTGCCGGAATCGGCAAGGGGCCAGCTACGCGCATGATGACGAAGACGGGACCGGGAATGAGCTGCTGCTCGACGGCACGATAGCGTCGACTTCCCTCGACCCACATGTCGCCGGCGCGAAGCCGGTCGCGAAGCTCGACCAGCACGCACAGTTCATAGATTTTACGATCAGGAATGCCGGGGCCGATCGCCCGACGCCAAGCTTGCCGGATGAAGCCGAGCGGCGTGTCGCCAGGCAGTTTTCGCAAACGACCAAGATGAAGGTCGCGCATGATTGTGACCGCTCGCGCGAGCGCATGGCAGGCTGGCACCGCTCCGAATGTGAACGAGGCGATGAACGAGGGACCAACTTGTCGGAGAACGGGGTAGTTGGTGGCAGCGATCGCGACGGGATCGACGGTATCGGGACGGATCAGCTTGCGAGCTTCATCGACCTCGCGGCCGAGATCGTCCCATCCGATCGCTGCCTCGATCGCAGCGGCGATGTCGCCGCCCGACACTCTGGCGGCGAGCAGGGCGTCGCCGAGCCGGGCGAGCAACCGGATTTTGCCGTTGATAGTACGCCGGTCACGCTTGACTGCCTTGTCCGCGCTGTTCTGTTCGCGCCGGAACATCTGGCCCAGCAGGCGATCGAACATCAGCACCGCATCGTCGGTGAGCGTCACGATGGTTTCGAGTATGGTCGCCACCAATGTGGCGCGACGCCGCGTGGCTCGCAGCGTCCGAAGATGTTGCGCGGTTAGCCGCCCGCCCTCTTGGCACAGGCGGCGCAGGCGCTCGGGATGGACGCCTACGGCGATATCGGGATCGATCCGGATTGCCCGAAGCAGTGTTAGCCGCTCGATGATGGCGGCGAACGTTTTGCGGCCGGGCTTGCCGGGTGGCTGCCGCACCCAGGCCAGATCGCTCAAGCTCGTGCTAGCGTGAGGCAGGAGAAGGGCATCGAGCAGTTGGCGTTGTCCCGCGTCCAGTCCTCGGGTGAGGTGTTCTGCGACATGGCGTTCGGCATCGAGCAACGCTTGGGCAACCATCAGCTCGACGGAACTGATGCCCGGCACGATGATGCGCCTTCGCCGACATTCATCCAACAGCACCCGCGCGAGCCTGGCCCCGCTGGTCGTCGTCAGCGCGATAGGCAGGAGCCATGCCTGAAATGTCGTTCGCAGGGGGCGACTGAGCGGCGTGAAACCGAACACGTCGCGCAGCGTATCGAGTTGTTCGTACCGGGTCGGACCGCGTCTTGCGTAGTCGGCCAGCACCTCGGGTCCGACCTGCAATTGCTCGGCAACGAACGCGAGCGGCGTATCGGGGATCAATTCACCGGGGCGCAGCAGACGACCGGGATAGCGCAACGCGCAAAGCTGGATCGCGAAACCGAGCCGGTTATGCGGTCGTCTCCGACGCGCAATGACGGCTAGGTCGTCCTGGCTCAATGTCCAGTACTGGACGAGCATGGTTTCGTCGTCGGGAAGCGCGAGCAACGCCGCGCGTTGCTCATCTGACAGGACGCTGCGACGCGGCATCGGGTCAGACCTTGGCCGGGGCGGTCCAGCCGATCCGGGCCAGCGTGCCGAGCAGGGTCGAGCGCGGCACCTTGAATGTGCGGCAGACGGACGCCTTGCTGGCCCCGCCATCCAGCGCGGCGGTGATCCGTTCGAGCGTCTCGGCGTCGATCATCGGCGGGCGGCCACCTTGGCGTCCCCGGCGTTTGGCCGCGGCCAGTCCTGCCATCACCCGTTCGCGTGTCAGCGCACGCTCATATTGTGCCAGCGCGCCGAACAGCGAGAACAGCAATTCGCCGTGCGGCGTGGTCGTATCCATCTGCTCGGTCAGCGACCGGAACGCGATGCCGCGTGCCTTCAAGTCGGTGACGATCGTCAGCAGGTGCGGCAGCGAACGCCCGAGCCGGTCGAGCTTCCACACGATCAGCGTGTCGCCCGAGTTAAGATAGTCAAGGCAGGCTTTCAGCCCCGGCCGATCCTCACGCGCGCCGGATGCTTTGTCGGTATGGAGATGACGATGATCAATACCAGCTGTAACCAGTGCGTCGCGCTGGAGATCGACCGTCTGGCGATCGTCGGCCGACGACACCCGCATATATCCGACCAGCATGTACGACAAACCCCCGAAAGCACGTTCTCGCACATCCTATCAAAGCGACAGGGTTTGTCGATCATTATGGTCGGAGACGGGTATGGCTTGCAGAAGGCGCAAGTCCGGGGTGACGAGAAACATGTGATTTCGGACGGCTGCCTCTCGATCGTCAAAACGCCGTCGCCAACCCCAATTGGCGACTATCATGTGGTTCTAGACAGGTCAGATGTTGATCGACTGCATCAGTCGTTAGGCTAGAGCGATTATTGCTTCAAAGCTTTGATCATTTTGGCATAACCGGCAGCACGAGCTAGATGAGCAATACGAGCTGAAACGTCTCTACTGGCTTTAGCCTGTTCCCGCGCGCGCGCTTCGTTACGAACAAGAGTGCTAAGATCGTTCGAGTTGGACACGATTATGCTCCTATCAAGCGGGAGCGCTCCAGCGTCTCTCAGTCGCCGCCATGCCATTAGCGAGCGCTGAGATGTACTAACCCTGAACACGTCGTTAACACGGTGCCAACTTCATTTATGCTACCGTCTCGCATGGTAAACATAACCGGCATAGTCGACGAGGTAGCGCGGCTGGCGGCGCTTCGTGCTCTTGATTTGCTCGACACTCCCCCGGAAGCCGAGTTCGATGCCATCGCTGCGGGGGCGCAGCACCTCTTTGGCTGCAAGTTCGCATTCGTTTCATTAATTGACGCGGACCGGCAGTGGTTCAAGGCAGCGTGCGGTCTTCCAGCCAGCGAGACACCACGAGACGTGTCTTTTTGCACCCATACTGTCGCGGCTGACGATCTGCTCGTCATCGCGGACGCGCGCGAGGACCCGCGCTTTGCAACCAATCCGATGGTGGTGGAAACACCCTTTGTGCGTTTCTATGCAGGCGTGCCGCTGAGGGTGACACCCCCGGGAGGTGGTGCCGCGCTGCCGATCGACACCTTGTGCGTGGCTGACGACAAACCGCAGGAGCCTACGCGGGGCACGCTGGAGATACTCATCGGGATGGCGCGGGTCGCCGAAGCCCTGCTCGAGGCACGCCGGACCAGCAAAGAGAACCTGCAGTTGGCGCTTGATCGTCAGGAGGCCCTTGATGACATGGGCCGCACGCACAGACTGCTCCAGCACGCCGAACGCATGGCGAGAATCGGATCCTGGCGGCTCGAGCTCGAAAGCGGACAGCTACACTGGTCGGACCAAACCTACACGATCCACGGCCTTGCGGCGGGATCGCGAGAGCAACTCGGCACAGCGATGCAGTTCTACCCTGAAGATGACCGTGCGAAGCTGGAAGCAGCGCTTGACCGCTGTGCGCAGCAGGGAACGGCATGGGATCTGGAGCTGAACCTCACCGATGCGCAGGGGCGGCCCCGTCGCGTGCGCACGTTGGGTGAAATCGATGAGCGCGCAGGTAAGCGTGTCGCCGTCATGGGAGTGATCCAGGACATCACGGACCGGTACCAATTCGAGCGCCGCCTGGTTGCGGTAGCTCGAACCGACGAACTGACCGGCATACCAAGCCGACGCGCCTTCAACGAAGAATTGGAAGTTGCGCTCGACCGCGCCCGTGAAGGCGCACCGCTTGCTATAGCCATCATCGATCTGGATCGGTTCAAGGAGGTCAATGACCGGCTTGGCCATGCGACCGGGGACCAGGTTTTGCAGGTGATGGCCGCCAAGCTGCAGGCAGTACAGTATCTGGGCGATCACTTCATCGCCCGACTGGGTGGGGACGAGTTCGTGCTGATCCTGCGCGGACGGCGTACGCAGGAAGAACTCGTCCAAGACATCGCGCGATTGCTGGCGGACCTACGCTACGCCGTACCTGACGACCGTAACGTTATAATGGTGTCCGCCACGATCGGAGCCTGTGCCTATGGTGCCAGCTATGTCGATCGGGCTTCGTTGCTCAAGGAGGCAGACGAGGCTCTGTACCGCGCGAAGCGAATGCAGCGAGGCACGGGCGCTATTGCGGGCAACAGCACCCTTATCCAGAATGTCATCGGGGCGACGATCAGGCGCACTGTGTTAGAGGCCAGCGTATGCGCCGCTAGGCACGATCCCCGGCAGGCGCTGTCGCCGTAGACTGCCGTGTTCATGCAACGTCACAGCGTTACCGGCATCACCGAACCATCCCCGAAACGATCCTTTCGGGAATTCGGCTTTGGCAACTACGTGCCGGCTTCCCTCACGGTGATCGGTGTGAGGGTACCGGTAAGCGCCGTCTTCGTGCGTGCTATTTCAGCGGCGCGATCAGGCAAGACGATGGGCGGGGGCGGCAACAGCGCCTTCGTCATCGTCATCATCAGCTTCGTTGAGCTGGCCCAACTCGCCAGACGCGCGCGCTTTCCTGCCGTAGACACGCTCGAACAGCGGCGAGGCCATCAATGTTGTGACGATAGCCATAATAACGAGCATCGAGAACAGCGCAGGGCCAATTATGCCCTTTTGCAGACCGATGTTGATGATGATGAGCTCCATCAGGCCACGCGCATTCATCAGTGTACCGACCGCCATGGCGGTTGCGTTGTCTTGTCCCGTGGCGCGCGCTGCCGCCCAGCACGCCAACCCCTTGGCTGCAACCGAACCGATCAGGATTACGGCAGCGATGGCAGCTAGGTTAAGGCTGTTGACCATCGTCAGCTGTGTGTTGAGCCCTGAGAAGGCGAAGAACATCGGTACGAGCAAGGCGGTAGTGAACGGTTCGACCTGCTTCCTAATCTCGATGGTCAGCAGCCCGCGTGGCATGGCGACTCCGAGCAGAAATCCACCAAAGACTGAGTGAAGACCGGCTGAATCCATTGCCCAGGCGCTTAGCCCGAACAGCATGACAACCACCGCTAGGATCTGCGGGGTGACCTTGCCCTCGCGCTCTGCCCAGCGGGCGAGCGGTGCCAAAAGCTTGGGACCGAGAACGATCATGAATGCGGCGAACAAGCCACCACCGACGATGGCCTTAATTGCGACCTCAGGACCTCCGCCGAAGCTTGCTAGCACAATCGCCAGCACCGTCCATGCGCCGGCATCATCGATCGCACCGGCGGACAGCGCCAGCGAGCCAAGCGGCGTTTTGGTCAGCCCGCGTTCCTGAATGATGCGCGCCAACACGGGGAATGCCGTGATCGAGATGCAAGCCCCCACGAACAGCGTCGCCTGGACGCTGGTGATGCCTTTGCCGAAGAGATCGAGGCTAAGCAGCCACGGCGTAAGCGCGACTGCCACCAAGAACGGTGCTGCCATGCCGGAGAGGGAAACAGCAACCGCACTTCTGGCGTTCAGCCTGAAGTGATCGGTTCGGAAGCCAAGGCCTACGAGGAACATGTATAGGCCGACGCCTAACTGGGCGCAGACGTACAGGACTGGTTTTGCGTCCTTGGGGAAAATCATCGCCTGGAGCTCAGGCGCAAGCAGCCCCAACAATGATGGCCCCAGGATCACACCGGCGATCATTTCACCAATAACCTGAGGCTGATCGAAGAATCGCTTCATGATCCAGCCCATCGCGCGGCATGCGGCCACGATGACGAAGACCTGTAAGAAAAACGCTACACTTAGCTCCGACAGAGCCATATTCCCCTCCCTGTGCACCGCTTGGCCTATCGCGTACCGATCGTGCTCGTTAGCGGTATCCTACGCGGAAGAAGACGCAACTTACGGTTGATTTCAAGTCCGATATTAGGAGATCGTTTCCCGTCGAGAACATCGGAAGGTGTGTGCCAACGCCTGCTCTGACCGCCAAACAATCAAACACGAATGCCCAAATCGCCTGCCGATCCAAGAGGGTACTTCCAATGGTGCTCATCGCGTTATCCCCCCTGCCCCGGTTATCTTGTTGCTCGCTTGGCCGCGTGGAATTCGACCCGTCGAAACAGCAGGTCCAGATCTTCCCGACTTACATCGAAGGTCTCGCCGAGGTCGGCGAGTGCAAGGTCGATATCTGCGGGATGCGGCACGCCTAATCCCGATGCGGTCAGCTCGTGACCGACGATCGGGATCGGGCGGTGAGGATAGGAATGGCCCGAAACTTTATGAAAAGCGATGCCGGCAAGGATCAAGATAAGCGAATTGACTCCGACCGGGAGGAACGGGAACAGATAACCGGCTCCCAGCACAGCAGGCCCCCCGATCACGGCCGTAAGCGCAGCCGCTCCACCGGGCGGATGCAAACAACGAAGCAGCGACATGGCGAGGATCGCCCCACCTACGGCAACCCCAACGGCCAGATACGGTACAGGCACGAAGCGAGCCGCTGCTACGCCGACCAATGCTGATACGACGTTACCGCCCAACACCGACCAGGGTTGAGCCAACGGGCTTGCTGGGACAGCGAAGACCAGCACTGCGGAGGCGCCGATCGGCGCCACCAGCAACGGGAGCGATGCCCAGTCGTGCAGAGCCACGGCGCTCACGAGGCTGGTAAGCGCAACGCCGATCAATGCACCGACGCACGCAAAGAGGCGGTCTCGCAATGTCGCGCCAGCGAGAATAGATACAAAAGAGAATGACAGCTTCATTTTTAAGTTCACCTGACCCGAATGATCTGATTTTTATCGGGAATTCGCAGCGCCAGTTTTGGCTATGTTCGGTCGATCTCTGCGCGTTTACGGGCGCTGCGGACTTTGAGCAGATCGTGTCGCGAGAGGATGCCAACCACCCGATCAGTGCCGACCTCGACAATGGGAATACGTCCAACCCCGCTCTCGACCATCAAATCAGCAACTTCGCCGATCGGCGAGTGAAGGTACGCAGTCGGCTGCGATGAATCGGACAGCGCTTCGGCAAGCGAGGTGTCGGGTAGCTCACCTTCTACCCGCCAGCGAAGCGCATCGGCCCGGGATACCATCGCCAGCAGTCGTCCGCCTACGTCAACCACCGGATATGTCCGGTGCGTCGCGCCTTCCCCGAAATAGGCAACGGCATCCTTAATCGTCATGTCACCCAACAACACGGCGGGGGCAGGTGTCATCACCTGTTCCGCTTGGAGGAACTCGTACGGATCAACTGTGTATTCCTGGAGGATGTGACGACCACGACGGGCTATTTTCTCGGTGAGTATCGACCGACGCATGACCAGGACACTAATCGCATAGGCTCCCGTCGCTGCTGCGATCGTCGCCGGCAAGGCATCAAAATGCCCAGTTAGTTCGACCGCAAAAAGCGCACCGGTGAGTGGAGCACGCATGGCCCCACTCATCATGGCGGCCATGCCGATCATTGCCCAGAAGCCGACTGACCCGGGCAAAAACTGCCCAAGCAGGGCGCCCAAGGCGCCGCCCATGATTAGCAATGGCGCGAGAACGCCGCCCGACGTTCCCGATCCCAGCGCGACCAGCCAGACGATCGCCTTCACGACCAACAACGCGAGGATGACCCGCACCGCCAACGATCCATCGAGCAGCGCTTGGATGTTCGCGTAGCCCGCACCAAGAACACGGGCATCGATCAGACCCCCGATCCCAACAACAATGCCACCCAACGCTGGCCACCACATCCAATGCACCGGCAACCGGTGGAACGCATCCTCGACCCGGTAGAGCATCGCCGACAGCAACGCCGCCTCTAGCCCGACCAAAACACCTATCCCGAGGGCTAATCCCCCCATAGGCCACCACGCCTGCACGGGAGCCGCTGCGAACGGGAAGATCGGTCCGGCTCCCAGCAGCATGGGCCGCCAGGCAAATGCTACCAGCGTTCCGACAACCACAGGAACGAAGCTGCGGGGCTTCCACTCAAACAGCAGAACCTCGATCGCCAGCAAAATGGCGGCGATGGGCGTGCCGAAGATGCCGGTCATCCCCGCTGCGGCGCCTGCGACCAGCAGGGTCTTCCGCTCGGCCGCGCTTAGGTGGAAGCATTGCGCAAACAGGGATCCGATCGCACCACCAGTCATGATGATCGGACCTTCGGCCCCGAACGGACCCCCACTGCCGATCGAGATCGCCGATGAAAGTGGTTTGAGGACCGCAACCTTGAGCGACAGGCGACTTTCGCCGTATAGAATGGCCTCAATCGCTTCCGGAATGCCGTGCCCTTTGATCTTCTCCGAGCCGAAACGCGCCATCAGGCCGATCAGAAGACTACCGATGACCGGTATCGCGACCACTGCAAGGCCGACGTTTGAGTCCATGATTTCAGCAGGCGCGGCCGATATCCTGCCGAACCAGAACAGGTTGGTGGCAAATGCGATCAGCTTTAAGAGGATCCAGGCACCGAACGCTGCGCCCGTGCCGACCACGACCGCTGCTCCAGCGAGCATGATCATTCGCCAGTCGGCGCTATGATCGGCGAGCCGTTTGGACTTTGGGATGTTGATGGTGGAAGCCGTCATGCACGCTCGCCGGTTCAGAAAGGGCGACCACTATATCGTGGCACGATATACTTCAACGCCTAGGAATATGAGTGATGATTGATCGGAATGAGTTAGCCGACGCCGACTATGCGGCGCTTGCAGACTTCCGTTATGCGCTTCGTCAGTTTCTGGTGTTCAGTGAACGAGGCGCGGCTAGCTGCGGCTTGAAGCCTCAGCAACACCAGGCGCTGCTCGCGATCCGGGGGGCTGCCTCCGCGAACGTGAGCGTGGGCTACGTCGCGGAGCGTCTGGCCTTGAAACCGCACAGCGCGACCGGGTTGATCGATCGTCTCGAAACGCTAGGCTTGGTGATACGGAGGCCATCGCCGGACGATGGCCGACAGGCTCTCCTCGAATTGACGCAGAAAGCACAAACGCTTCTGAAACAGCTCTCGGAGACGCATCGCGAGGAGATTGTACGGCTTAAGCCAATGCTGGCCGAGCTACTCGCGCGCGTCGATTGATCAAGTTGTAAGCGGTTCCAATTGATATGTATATCGTAATGCGATATACATAGGCGGAAGGAGTCGGCGCATGCAGTTGATCCTCATTGTGGCCGGAGCAGTCGGCCTAATCGTAGGCAGCCTGGTGGCGGCTGCGCTGCTTTGCTGGTTCCTGTGGTACGTTTTTCAGCTCGCGCTGCATCCAGAATGGGGTGCGCCCGCTATTCTAATTTTTTTAGTGTTGGGCTTGGTCGGTGAGCTACCGAGAAGTCAGTTTCTAGCCATGACAGTGACGTTTGCGGTGATTGCTGCAGCGCCCCTCTGGTTCGCGGGCCGCGCTTGGCGCCGGCAAACGGGGGCAATCTCTAAAACGCCGGTGCGAGCAAGGTGTTGACCTTTGGCCCATTGAGCCAATCGCACCGACAGAAGCCGTTCTTGTGCCTCAATTGTACCCGGAGATCGCCGCCTGCATTAATGATGAGCGCTTGCCAACTCGCGAGGAGGTTCATGTTGTAGCGTCGAGGCTTTGGCGAGAGGGGTTCGCGCAGCGCTTTGGGTCGCAGACAGTGCCGGCAAGCTTTGCTGCGCGACGGATGCTTTTGCGCGCGGCTAGCGCTGCCCTGAGCGGAACGGGTGTGAAAAGCGGCACTGCTCGAAGTGCGGTAAAGCGTTAACCGCTTTTGGCCGTTACGCTTGAATCGCGACGACGCAGCGCAGCTTGTTGACGCGATGATCCATGTCATGTCTGAGCGACAGAACTAGATGCTCGCGTCCCGTCCCTCGCGCCGACCGTCTTGTGTGAACACCTCGACCGCTGGCGCGCAATCACACGTTGCGGGATCATGGGCGATCAGTTCACCGCTCGCGACAACCTCGAACGTTCGCGCATCAATGTAGCGAACAGGCTCGCCATCGAGCAGCGTCAACCAGGCGGCACCTCGATACTGACGTAAGCCGGTATCGCCCTGGGTCATGAAGACATGACAGCGTTCTACTACGAAAAGAGGTGTGCCATCGTCGCCGCTGCATCGATGACGGGCCAGTTCCTCGATCATGCGCTCAAACCCTTATCAGGCTGAGTAACGCTGACGATTCTGAGAGAGCGAACGTGACCCTCACGATCCGGCCAACAGATCGCATGGCCCGCCGACATACCGATCAGTCCCGCCCCGATTGGTGTCAGGATCGAAATCCGTCCAGCATCGATATCTGCCTCGTTAGGGTAAACCAGCCGGACGACGCGGCGCACACCGCTCTCTTCATCCAAGAATTCGACGATGGAATTCATCGTAACGGTCTCTGGGGGCATATCAGACGCCTCGTAAAGTTCGGCACGATCGAGTTCGGCCAGAAGCATGGTCGAGGATTGGGGATGTCGGTGCTGGGCGCTTAACGCCAGTGCAGAGAGGGAATCACATTCGTCTATCGAGACGTGAATGACAGGACGAGCGTCTAGTTGTGCAGCTTGAGTATGCATGATGCGGTATCCGCTTATTCGAGGCCACGGCGCGTCGCGCGCGGCCGGAGTTAATTATTCCGAATAAGGCCCGAACCTTGGCGGCGATCTGCCGACAAAGCCCGGGCTAACCGCGTGCGGCGAGCTGGCCCGAGTGGTCGCGAAAACGCTGGTGTGTCGCAGGAGCGTACATCACTAGAGGTGATGCCCTGAGGCCGTGCTGTCAAGGTAACAGGATCAGGACGGAGCAGGCGATCACCGGCAGCGCCAAAACAGAATTGTGGAACACCGTCGTTCACTTAATCGCGATCACGTTCCAACTTGGTGATCTGGCCGGTTTTGGGGTTAACATGGAACTCGTAGCGGATGCCCTTTCGAACAGCTTCACCTTCCCAATGCCCATCGTCGGCTTCGATCTTGGTAACATTATAGCCCCGCTTGGCGAGGCCAGCAGACGCTTTCTCGCGGCTGATCCAGCCTCTCCCCGGTACGTCAGCAAAAGCCGGGGCTGGAGCGAGGACCAAGAGCGCCGCCACGACAATCATCGTATGTTTCATAACCATACCTTTCCAGGGACTACGTGCCGGCAGGATTTTTGTTCAAAAATCCCGGTTCGGACCGCTAGCCAAGGCTAGGTAACGGTTGAAAGGATGCAGTACACCAAGATCGGAACGCCGATAAACAGGATCAATAACAGCAAGTTTAAGTCGATAAAGCGATGTAGCCGCGTTGGCGGCCCCGTGATCGACGAGCTGGTAAATTCTCGGCTTCTTCCTCTTCAACTTGCATGTGAAATCGAAGAGAGAAAAAACTCTCGGGCCGGGATACCAACACACGTCTAGTTAGGTTGTCCGCGTCCTGTGAAGCAATAGGCTCCGATCGGCGATCAATCGCCGAGAAATCAACATCAGGCATTTTCAGTTATCCGCATACTCGAGAACACGGTCGCGCCGAGCGCGTCCGTGAAAATCAGATCGAATAAGGCCCGAACCCGATCGGCATGCCGCCGAGCTCGGGCTACAGGCGTGCGGCGAGTTGGCCTGCGTGGTCGCGGAAACGCGAATATGGCGCGAAAGCGTACATGCTATTTAGATGGCAACAACGTCATCTTTGGTCAACCCTAGTTCGTTGCGTCTGAACCGCGGTTGCTGGCCACAAGTTTCCGAATACGCGTGGAGGGCACGGCAGCCTCACGTCCGACCGTTTGAAGCGTCCTCAGATCCTTATCTCTACAGGCGACAGAACGACGTTTAGCGCGCATGTCGGCGCGAAGAGGAGGGCAAGGCGATGTTCGTTAAAGGAATGTTGGAGGTGGCGCGCGAAAAACTCGTGACGATCGCCGATGATGCGCGACTGATCGAGGCCGCCAAACTCCTGTCCTCCGGGACTGATCTCGTGATCGTATGCGACAGCGCGGGGGCCCTACATGGTGTCGTCACCAAAACCGATGTCGTCCGGCAAATCAGCGTCTGTCAGGGCGCAACCTGCATGTGCCCGGTCTCGACGATTATGACGCGCGATGTCGCGCTGTGTCGGGAGGCGGATCTTCTACAGGACGTTTCCAAGCTGATGAAGGAGCGACATCTAAAGAATATCCCCGTCGTGGCCGCAGATAACCGGCCCATAGGTGTGCTTACTGCGCGAGCCATTCTCCGCGTACTGCTGGGTGATGCCGAATATGAAGAAGCGCAGTTGGCCGATTACGTGAAGGGCGTCGGCTACCGATGATCAATGCTCGTGTCACCAGATCACGCCCTTAAGGAAATTCCAATGCTTGACTCTGATCCACTCCCAAGCCCGATCGACCTTCGCCAGCGAGCACTGTGGAGGTGGGACAATGAAGGTGGTGCGCTCGCATCCGCCCATGGAACTCACGCGGACGTTCCCGACATGACCAACGCCGAACTTGTTCAGCTTCGCATACGCGTCATCGCGCTTGAGAATCTGATGATTGCTGTGCTGGCGGAAGGCTCCGATCGGCAGCTCCAGGTGGCGCGGGAGATGGCGGATTACATCTCTCCCCGGCCCGGCTTCACGCATCATCCTCTTACGATTAAGGCGGCCGATCACATGGAAGATCTCGTCGGTCGAGCCGTCCATTTCCGAAAAGTGCAGCCGCAATGAGCGCGCTGGAACCTTACAAAAGCAATGTGTTCTCTGAGAACAAGCTTCCGTAATGACTCGGACGCTTATCAGACGCGATGTCGCTTTGCGTTGATAGCGCCCCATAACCAAGCCACCGCCTGCCTTTGAACAGGGAGTAAGCGAGGCGGATCCCAGGGCATGTCGTCTAATACCAAGTCTCCCTGATCAGAACTGATGTGCCCAATCGCGCAGCCCGAGCGTCATGATGCGCCAGGGTTGGGCGACGAGCTTGTTCCATGCGTCGGCGCAGTGATCGACGATGTTGTCGTAGCTGGTGAACACCCGGTTCGA
>Ga0160427_10000254_pt1 | contig 35096 bp, 37 predicted proteins | sample SolpanmetagenomL_FD_108194 | JGI IMG/M metagenome (GOLD analysis project Ga0160427, IMG submission 108194) | Solar panel surface microbial communities from Lawrence Berkeley National Laboratory, California, USA - L | ecosystem: Engineered > Built environment > Solar panel > Unclassified ...
GGGTTTGCGGCCAAGATACAGAAGAAGTGTCTTGAGCGGGATATGCTGATTTTGACGACGTCGATTTATGATACGTTGAGGTTTATTCCGCCGTTGAATATTAGTAAGGAGGATATGGCTAAGGGGATTGAGATTATTAGGACGGCGATCAGGGAGGTTGCGGAGGAGGGGAAGGGACAGAGTGGGGAGAAGAAGAATCCGCCTGCTTTTGATTAGTGAGATGAAAGGCAATGCGGGCAGAGGTTGTTTGATAAAATCTATTCAAGCATGAGCGTAGCGACGCTCGTGGATGCGGATGTAATGTTTGTGGTTTAAGAGCCAGAGCGAAGGTGAACAATTTGATCTTGACTGCAATACCTATCGGTGAATGACAGATCTTACTTGACGTAAACGAAAGAACGATGATCATGTACAGTACCCTTTCCACACATCCACGTCCAGTAGAGTACGTACCTCGACCCTTACTACTGAGCTTTTGGTTTCCATCAATGTCACAATCGTAGAACTAACGTGAGATGATACTGTTCGTGCAGTGACAGTACCAGTTGTAAATAGATGGAGAATGTAAGAAGGATGTGATGTGGTATGGTGCTGCAAGATTCGCACGAAACGCAACTATCTATCGTCAAGACACGTAAACAGACAACTCTTGTAGATTTCACATCATCCTCAACACGAGTTTCCATCTTCTGTGCAGGCACAAATTTAGTTTTAAAAGGCGAACTGGTGCATGGGTGGTTCACCAGTGCATGTATCTGTAATCACGGCATACGGAAGCAGATATGTGGGCAGCGCAGCTCTACACAGCTCTCTCTTTAGAAATGCTCACAACGGTTAGTGTGCTTGCTAGGTTCATTTATATTGTGGTCTGGGACACGGGACGAACTGTCACGAACATGATGGGGTACGAATTGTTTGTGTTTTTTTTGAGCTGTGCGCAGCCGCTGTTGCAATAATGATGGAACATGTTGATGATGAGGACTGATGCACGCCACTGGGTCAGCACTGCCCGGAGACCCATTGACTACGGTCACAGAAATGCTTCGAGGAGGTTGATTGAGTAGCAATGCTTTGTGTGTACAGAGCGTACAGGACCTTGGGTCTAACTTGAGCGAGGCTCAGCATAACACGTATAGCACTCGAGAGATTACCGAAACCTGGCGTACAACGGGTGTCCGCCTCTTTTGATCGGATATCTGCCATCGACATATACCAATTGCTAACACGCATGTACGAGCAATCGTCCAGATTTTGGGGGAAATGGAATCTCAGAATGGAATCTACCGTCTGCGTTCACTCTATGTCAGCTTTGGCTGCGTGTCGTGTAATGAGCAGACTTACTTGATCCTTGATAAAGTTGATAATACGTCCAGGAAGTTGGAAGACCCGGAACAGGCCTCAGATCCGTCCGAGTAGCGTCAGTGCCAAAGACTGGATCAGCTGGGCTGCAAAGAGGACTGTCCTTGGGCAAAGCACGAAACTTGCAGCACAACGCGTCTCCAACTCTTTGTGAAGCTTACTGAACCACTTTCAGCATTGATTAGCTAGGATGGCCTACCATGTCTCAAATGTCGTATATTAGGATTTCACGTCGTTGCTACAATGCCAGAATATCGAGATGGGGGTGTTGAAGATTTCCAAAAGCAATGTCACATGTGCGGTCTTTGATGTTTCGCGAATATCCGGAGTAGTAGGTTGGCGGCAATGTATATACCTAACGTCCGACCCTTTCTGTAGGCTCTCACGACATGAGACCATGTCCGCATCAGTAATGGCCAGGCTCTGCGCAACTTCTCGCGACTTATTCGATCAGGAGCCGACTCTTGCAAGCAGGAACAACAACCTCATCAACTGCAACCTCGAGAAACTCGACAGAGTGGACGATCTCGACAAGATCCATGATAATAATGTGACTGCTTCCACTCTTACTTTACAGTGTCGATCCTCGTTGAGTTCGTAAAGTGATTAAAGGTAAGCTTCTTCATCCTGGCTATGCCGAGCTCAAGTTTCCAAAGTGTACAATCCGTGAAGAAGGCACTAAAGTGTTGGATAATATTGACAGAAATACCTGAAGAGGACGATCTGGAGGTTTTCACTACTAGAGTGAGCAGTCAATATGGACCTTGAGTAATCATGACAGACTTTTCGAACCATATGCTTACCTTTTTTGACTACGTACAAGACAGCTACTTAGCTGGGGTCGGCATCTCAGAACGCGTGACCACGTGTTTGTCAATGACCGGAAGCAATAAACTTATAGCACTCTCGTGATGTTGGTGGACTTGGATCCTTACCTTAAGTGTACGAGCAAGAAGAAAATTATGCATAGGAGACTATGCGAAACAATGTTGACTTCGAAGGTATTGATGTAAGTGACGGTGGCCAGCCGTAGATGAAGTTCTTTGATGGCTCTTCGTTCGCGTAGCCGAGGTCGTCTGGAAGCATCGTGTGAGCAAGAATGATTTCTGCTCCAGCGGTGGATGTTTGTAATCGTGAGGGAGCAGATATTTGGGTAGAGAGTCCCCTCCCCATACATGACACCATATTTACCTATATTTCACCACGAAGAACCCTGGTACAATCCGTTTGGCTACTGCGACAAGCAGTAATGAGCCTGGTTAGGCCATCACGAACGTGTGCAGAATGTATCAAATGCTACCATCAAGAACGGACTCCAAAAACTCTATTCTCACATCGTGGTATCCGAACCAAGATTAGTGTAAGAGCGTACCAACTCTATTTCGACGTGCTGGAAGGTGTCCAAGAGCTCAGTGACTCACAAAAATGTTATGGAACTTGGGCAATTCATATAAAAGCCTACTCCCTCCTCGCACCATTTTTGCTTTCCTTTCTCTTCTTTTTTTCTTCATCTCCATTCATCGGACACGCACAAGCTGTACTAATCGATCGAATTGCAGAGGCAAAAGTTTTGTGTGATACAGACAACGTGTCCGGTGAGTTACTGAGGCAACTCACACCTCCTCTTCCCTTGCAAACCCGTTTGACTTCGTTCTGGTATCCCGAAACGTGCGATTGCCAGATCGTCGTAACGCCCTTCTCATAAGGAAGAATTTTTCTTTTCTCTACCTTGCAAAACACACTGCCTTCGACTCTGGTATCCCGGAACGTGCGATTGCCAGATCGTCGTACTACCTGCTCCAAAAGACAGGAATTTCAGAATCATCAATATCCGGTTCACATCTCGAGGCCAGTCACACCTCCTCTTCCTTGCAAAACATCTTGCCTTCGACTCTGGTATCCCAAAACGTGCGATTGCCAGATCGTCGTACTACCTGCTCCAAAAGACAGGTTTTTATCAGAATCATCAATATCCGGTTCACTTCACGAGGCCAGTCACACCTCCTCTTCACTCTCTTTTCTTTTTCAACGAACCATCAACATCCGGTTCACTTCCCGAGGCCAGTCACACCTCCTCTTTCTATATCAGAATCATCAATATCCGGTTCACATCTCGAGGCCTGCCATACCTCCTCTCCCCCCAAAACACCGAACCATCACTATCCGGTTCACTTTCCGAGGCCAGTCACACCTCCTCTACCACAATCATGGGAAACTGCTTCAGTTGTTCATCCCAAAAGACCAGAGTCGGCAACTTCTCTGGTCCAATCTACTCAAAGGGGGCCAATCTGAACCCTGACCTCCCTCCCACCTTGGCTCACACCATTGATCAGGAGAAGGCGAGGTCGAGGAAGTCTCATGCTTCCTCTGCCAAATCGAGCGACACCGGCTCAGTCCCTTGGGGCTTGATGTCTGGCCCTGTCTACTCCCGAGGTGCAAACCTCAATCCAGATCTACCTCCTACCTTGGCACAAACCATGGCGGAGAGGAAGGCGGCAAGCAAGGCTGGGAAGGCCAGAAAACTTCCTTCCAAATCCACCAGCACTGCTTCAAGCGCGTCATACAAGACTGCTAGTGATTGGCGTGGTGGGGGTCATACAAAGTGGAGCTGATTACTCGCCCTTTGATAGACCTGCCTTGTCAAAGTATGAAGTCCCAGTGAGCCCTGCGGGGGGAGGGACATCCTTGTGCTTCTCTGCGTGGGGAGCCTCGAATATACATTTGGCTGCGATTCGCTTAGTGCTCCGGCAATCAAGCACGCTATTTATCTGACGACTTCAACGAAGCTGGCATTCGCACGAGCGTGTTTCGAAGTAATTTTGAGGCAAGTTCACAGGCATATGGTCAGCACATTTTATCAGCTGAGCAGGATACACAAAGTACTTTCATGTAGAGTGTTCAGGTCTCGACAAGGAGCGATCAAAAAAGCAGTCTAATTCCATGTTCTCAGATCAAGAAAAGAAAGCACCTACATAGCGACACTTTGCAATCATCTCTAAAGCTGAGATGAGTGATCCGGGATTATAGTAAGCTGGTATCATGACAAGCCCGGTCCTCGAAAGGACTTTGCATGGGTTGATAGCCTTCGACATGGTCTAGAAATAATGAAACCCTACAGTGTGCGGTCGACTGTTTGTAGTATCCTACGCCGGTTGTTGGTAGTGAAAACATGGGAATAGGCGGCGGGGTAGTCATTGGTCGACGACGAGGACGTTGTTTTGGCGCTGTGTTCAGTAGTTCGTGTGAATCTTCGCGTATACCTGGTCAGATTGCGTCTTACAGCCACAAGGCATACCGAGACAGTGTCGCGGGCGAATTAAGTTGTTGACTGCCCTTTACGTTTCAGATCTGGACGAAGCTTTGGCGTGTACGTTCAATGTGCATCGACGTTCTTCCACGATCTGCCATGACGTATCGTACACATTACGCACCTCAGAGCCACTGAAAGACGTAGAATTTGCAGCTTCGCGCGCAGTGCATCGCTACTTGTTCTATCAATCATCGCCACCTATCTTCGCATGCTTGAAGTATTTCATGCCAACCCACGCAACAACTACCCACACCCAACTCATTACTCCCGTCAACACCATCAAGCTCGGATAGTACCCAACAATCGGCAGAGTCGGATCGTCCTCAAACTCTGGCGGTGCATATGGAGTCGTCCCAACGTCCCAAGCCCAGCTCCATACACCGAAACACGAACCCATTCCAATTACGAAGACAAGCCATGTCACAATGAGGATGATATAGCCCCACCACTCCGTCTCGGAGTAGTCCCAAGTGTCATCTGTTGAGAGACTGGAGGTAGAAAGAGCGTTGTCCAGGATCGAGGTTGGGAGAGGAATGGTATGAGAGAGTGTTGATTTTGAGGGGCGTTGTTGTGGCAGTGCTTGTGGTGTTGCATTCAGCGGGAGATAGGATGACTCTGAAGACAAGGGCGAAGAGGATGATGTGTCGTTGATGGCAGTGGGAGGTGGACGGATCGTTGCTGGTGAGAGCGGCGGTGAGATGTGCTGAGGCGGTAGTACTAGAGCAGGTGGTAATGGTGCTAACTTAGCTGTACCCACGTTGGATATGCTATCTGATGGTGCTAATGTGCGGACTGTAGGCGATCTTGACCGTCCAACTTGAGAAATGCTATCACTAGGTCGTATCACGGAGTCGTTGTCATCTGTTGAGTTCGTGCTGAGACTGATATTTGTGGGCGAGACGCTGCCATGGTGAGGGAATTTGTTGCGCTCTACCAGTGACTCTGGATAGCTATCGTTTGAGAACACAGACTTCTCCGGCCTGCCCAGCTCAAAACTCTGCTTCAGTCGTGTCGGCGATGTTTTGGAGGCCGGTGCCCTTGTGGATGTAGCATGTTGATTGACCTGTTGATGACTTGCTCTTTCTTGCTTTTGTGTGGCTATAGGAGGAAAGGTAGAGCTTCGCGATCCAGTTGTCGAGGTTGGACTTCGTGGCGCATTATAATCTCTTGATGTCCGAGCATCCAGTCGCAGTCGTCCAGTAGTCTGTAACACATTCCTACGCAACGATGATTTGCGTTTTCTGCTTTGCGACTCGAGCACGTCTGCTAGAATTGGATTACGCCGCGCAACAGAGCTGTCATTATCTTGAGCATGATGTTGGAAGGCAGGGAACACGCTTGGTGGTTGACTGTCGCGCTCGGCTTGCTCCTTTTGCTGATCTGTACCGAGCGAGCTACTTCGTTGTAGAAAAGGGATTCTGGCAATTAGAGCGGCTGTGGAAGGTCGTCGTTCGTCCTTTTGTGGCTTTGGCGAGAGGGCGACTCGCGCCGCTGCAACATTGAGAGGCACTTCGCTAGGCATGACCGCGACTACAGAGCGGTGGGAGATATTGAAATCAATGTAATGAAACAGCCAGCAGTGTACTCAAAGTGGAGGTAGAAAGCTGTCGTCGACGATTGCCATTTTGGGCAATCGCATATGGCTTATCCTGCTTAATAAGCCTCGTCATCGACATCAGGCCTGCCTCATTGGTAAGACGTATAATACATTGCCAAATGTTTGCAGTCTCATCGCATCTTCTCTCGCGCCTTTACCATCGGAGAATCACCTTGAGCATTTGACCTGTGACGTTGTTTGCCGTAGAAGTTCCTGAAAACAAACAGCAAAACTTTCACCTTAACGAGAACCGAATGAGTCCCACCACACAGCAGGCAAATGAGCGAACCTCGTTGCTGCCGCCTCCCGTCCAGTCTAATCCGCGAGAGGCTGCTACGCGGCAGGGGGATGACCTGAAGTCAGAAGAAAATAAGCCAACTTTGTCCACACCAAAAAGTATAGGCTTAGGATTATGCATAGCAACATTGATCTTCTTACAGAGTATGCATTATTGTATTGTGAAGACGCTGCGAAGATTATCAAGCTAACCAATTTCAGCCTCCAACATATCCCTTTTGACGACGATACAAGGTGCCATCGCAGAAGACCTCAACGCTTACGAGTCTGTAACTTGGTTCACATCGGCATATTTGATTGCCACAGGAAGTATCACACCTTTAGCAGGCCGCCTTTGTCAGATCTTCCGTCCTCAGAGTTATGTTCTTGTGTCTGCATTCATCCTGGCTGTAGGACAGCTGGTCACTGGAACTGCTCGCAACCTTGAAGTGTACCTGGTCGGTCGTGTCATTATGGGCGTTGGCGCAGCTGCAAATTTTCCCGTGGCACTGATTGTCATCCTTGATCTCACGAGCACCAAGAGGCGAGGACTCGCCATGGGTCTACTCAACAGTTGTTTCACTGTGGGCATTGCGTTTGGCGGCTTGGTATGTGTTAGCCTTGCCTTTTCGGCCATTCGTTTCTAACAATCTCTGCAGATTGCTGCTGCTATAGAACATGCTCTAGGTTGGCGTCCTGTCTTCTGGCTTCAGATTCCTTTTGCACTTTTGGCTGGAACTGGTATCTTCTTCTTGATGCCTACTTCGGGATCACGAGGTGGCAAGGTCGGAGATGAGAGATTGTGGACCAAGATAAAAGCCATTGATTACCTTGGTGTAGCTACTCTCGTAAGCTACGAAACACACCAAAAAACTTTTTGCGAATGAGTTCGTGCTAATCATGCTTGACAGATCGCTACAATCGTGCTTTTCCTGTATGGCTTATCTTCGCCGAAAGTCCAGATCATACCAATCGTCATTTCCATCGCTACCGCCGCTTTCTTCGTCCTTGTCGAATCTCGATTCTCCAGAAGCCCAATCATTCCATTGGCCGTCCTCAAGTCCAGAGCAGTACTTTTGACCTGCACTTCGACCCTCATCTTCATGATTGCAAGATGGCTCGTCCTGTTCTTTACCCCGATGTACTTCATAGCTGTTCGCTCTTGGTCGCCGCAACAAGCTGGATGGGTTCTGCTCGCACCGAACGGTGGTTTCGCTGTTGGAGGTCTGCTAGTTGGCTGGCTTCACATCAAGCGAAAGGGTGGCTTCTACATGTGAGTGGTATCGATCTATCTACAAGAAGGATACTGACGACTTCATACAGACCGACACTTTTAACCTTTGCTGCTTTCGGTGCTGCGCTCTTTGCTATAGCTGCACTCTCAAATCAGCACTCCTCAACAGCTCTCTACCTTTTCCTCACTGTCCTCAACGGTGCCGCTACTGGCGCTTCACTCAACTACACCCTCGTCCACCTCCTCCACCTTACGCCCGAAGACACGCATTTCATCGTCACTTCTGTCCTCGCCATGTTCCGCGGCTTCGCCGGCAGTTTCGGCTCTGCCATCGGCGGCGGCATTTTTCAGCGTGTACTTCGCGCAAGCCTACAACACGGCTTTGACGAAAGGGGCATGGACAGTGAAGAAGAGTCGGAGCTGATACGAAAGTTGTTGGGCAGCCCGCGCTTGGTTCTAGGATTACAGGGAACGCAGAGGAGAGTTGCCATGGCGAGTTACCAAGAGGCTATCACGTATGTGTTTGTGTTTGGAGGGTGCTTGGCGATTGTTGCGATGGGTTTGCAGGCTGCGGCTGGTTGGAAAGAGCCTATGAGTAAGGAGGTGGAGGGAGATGAGGATGAGGAAGGGCGAGATGGCCTCGTATGATAGCAGTGCGTAGGATATTGGACACCCATGCATGTAAATACTGAGAAGCAAATCATGCAAAGTCTAATGAAGCGGAACATTGTAGCCCGTAAGACCATGAACAGATGTTTAGGTATTGATTTCTACCTAGGTATCTGAAGATCTTCCTGAACGGATGGGAGACTCGAGCTCAGACCAGTTGCATTCGGGATGCGCGATAGGATTTCAGTATCAAGGAGCTCACTAGCGAGGTGCGTAGCCTGCTGCGGCCATATCAAGGTCATTAGAAGCGCTATCAAAGATGCGTCTCCCATTACGAGTCCTTATGACAAGAACGTGTTCGAGCATTGACTTACTGTAGAGTAGTTCATTGAGTATTGGCGCTCTTCACACCACATATTGAGAGATTGCTATGAGATCGCACAAGTAGGCTTGCATAAGATCTCGAGTTGGGATGTAAGGTGACAGGATCGACTGTCATGTCGTCGTCTGTGTCATTGAGGGTGATGAGGACTGACTGGAGGACTTGTTGTGCAGTTTGGGCAATGCGCAACAAAGGCTTACTTCGGATGAATTCGAAGAGAGAAGTGCGAGCTTTGCTGATTGAGCGGCGAGCTCGACGACGCTGTCTACTACCTCTAGTGGGTATGTACTGTAGTGCGCAAAGGATGAGTTGTTGGAGTTCACTTGCGCAAAAAGTGGCTAGCTACAGCAGGGTATCTTCAGCCTCGTGCGCTCAAAAGACCCCCCCACCGAGTTCAAAATCATCAATCACTTCCCAAATCTCAGCTCCCACACCACATACACCACATTTCTGAAGCAAACATACTCGGACGACATTCATTCCTCTCCCATCTCAATCCCAACACATGCTAAACAAGTCTCATAGAAAAAGAGTACATTTCCGTATCAAGATCACTGCCGCAAGAACTGCCACGTAAACGTACCCTGTGTCAGCGCACGGACACTCCCATCAAAGCTTGGCAATTGATTCGAACGACAGAAGACCAAATCACAAAGTTTATTTAACATCGATGGATGCATTGGCTGAAATTTGTGATGTGAGTCACATTCAACCCAAGGAAGTAACATTAGCATTTGATCACGTATCTGCTCAATGATCAGCGTCAGTCACAAGGTCTATATAAACCGTCTGCTCCCACCCAGTCCTGGCTCGTGATGTAGCTTGGGTTCTTCTATGATTCGACTCATTCGAGTAAGAGCAAGGGCAGTCAACACAAGGGTGATTAGGGCTGTTTAGATGCTATTCTGCATTCGCACCTCCTTCTTATACTATGCGAGATGAGAGGTGAGGAATCCAAGGTGTAGGCGGCCTGACAGCATGTTGTGGTGTGGTGATCATTGGTCACGCGCAAACTTTATTTCACGTTACTGGCTTCCACAATCTTGCAACACCATGCGCTAAACTCTGTATCAGCATGCTGGCTTTCGCAATCACGAACTCTGTTTCAGCATACAGGGTACCACAATCACAAACTCTCTTTTACCATGCTGGCCCTGATTGCAACGTTCTGATTGCGATGGTTGATTGCAGTTGTTGATTGCAAGACCCAATACATATATAAGGAAGGACGCCCTCTCACTCTCTCCTCTTTTCTCTTCTTTTTTTTCTCTTCAGGTTCCTCCGAATTTTTGCACCAGAGCTGTACATCACGATCGAATTGTTTGCCCAAAAGTTTCGCTGTAATACAGACACCGCTTCTATTCCGAGTTGAATCTCCGATCTCTTCGCAGCTTCGCAGCTACTTTTCAGCGTTTTCAAGAAAACGTCGTGTCGAGTTCTCGGACTATCTCATCCAACGACTTCCAAGATGGGCAACTGTTTTGGATGTTCCGAATCGAGAAGGGGCAGAAGGGGTAACTTTTCTGGCCCGACCTACAACGTGCCTTGGGGTGCGAGCTTGAACCCAAGCTTGCCTCCAACCCTGGCACAAGTTGCTGACTGGGAGGCTGATGCCGCCCAGCGCAAGCCCCTCCCGACGACTGAGAGGTACCCCGGTTGTCCTTTATGGTACACCAAATCCTTCTCCGATCAGTTCGAAGGTAGAGGGAAATGGGCAAAGAAGGAAGAGCCCTTGACTGCCTTTGCGAAGTCAAGCGGTCCCTCTAAGGCGGACAGGCACGCAGCAATGCAGCCCTCGCCATTGTCCTCATGGAGAGAGCGCAACCGCGCGATGATCTCCCAATCACCACCACCAGCCAAGGGTCGAAGGTCTCGAAAGTCAGTCTAGTGCTGCACTTTCGAGTTGAAAGCTTTCACGACCATTTACGAATTCCTTTCTTAACGAATTTCTTTTGGGGTGTACGAATTTCCTTACCACAGGCTATGCCTCATGGTCTGGCAAACCATGATGGCATCCCTTCATGCTCTGGCAAAGTATGAAGACCCAGTGATCCCAATCGAGCCGATGGGGGAGGGTCATCCTTGTACTCGTCTGCGTGACGAGGCTCGAAAATACTTTGAGGTGTTCGCCTTCGGCACTTGGAGCATTCTGGCACTTGGAGCATTCTGGCATTTGGATTTCGTCACTTTATGCATTCTGGGCACTGGAACTATTTTGCACCAGAGCATTCTAGCACCTGAGCAGTCTGGCATTGTTTTGGTAGTTTGGCAGGATTTAGCAACTTTGGCTATTTTGGTGAGTCTAGCAAGTTTCGGCAAACAATTTCTGGCAGGTTTGGCAGCTGCGGCTTTGACAAGTCTTAGCAGGTTTCAGCAAGTTTCAGCAGGTTCAGCAAGTTCAGCACTTGCGCGAGTCCTGGATTTATACAGTCATTCAGCACACTGCAGCAATCTCACCACCAACTCCAGCACACTAATTGTTCAGCATTCTCAAGTCTCTTCCACACTTTCAGCACACTTATGCACCACTCAGCAAATTGACACCATCAACAAACTTCAACAACATTGTCAACGGAAGTCGTTTCAATACTTCAGCACTTTGATGCTGTTCAGCGAAGTGTGACTTTAGCACATCTATCCCTTCTGCCTCAACCATCAGCACTGAGCTTTACGCGAACGCAATAACTTCTGAAGCCAGAGGTCTGTTTAAGGATGATGACAAAGCCTGTGACTTTGCAAGTCCTAGTAACACAAAGAAGATGGCTGAGATAGTACAATAGCCTACTCTATTACATTTCACAACACGAAACAGAACTTGGAAGGCAACAACCAGTTGAGTCACAGTTGTGCATGCGCCGAGGGAGGAGCAGGGCAGAGAGGAAAAGCTGTCTTTGTTCAGAAGATGTAATACGTGTTGCAGCCTGTCTGTGGCAGTAGATCAACCCAAAATACGTGGCAAAAGCTCTCTTTGGTTTTCTTGCTAGCAGCAACGCTTGTGGTTGGCTTTTGGAGACACAAACATGTCGGAACGCCACGAAATACTCTTTCCGATGCCCTCGAACGCTCTCACTATCTTTCCGACCCTTCAACATTCAGACACAATGAGACCAGCTCTTGGAGTGCTCTTGATCTGTACCAGAGAGCACGGAAGTATCCAGATTGGTTCACCTGCCACAGGAACGAATGGTTTGCGGCATACTTCTTCTCCATCGTTTCCCAGAAAGACTTTTTCAGTTCCTGCGTCGCCACAAGCTCCCTTTCAAAAGAACTGAGAAGGTAACTTGATATCTCCGGGAATGCCTGGCGGAGAGTAGTAAGCTTGGGTCTTCCTCGTTGGACCATATAATAAGTGGACATCGAGGTACGATCGATGACAGCCTCGTCGATGATGGTTTGGAGGAATTTGCTGAGGATGATGAGCTTGATTCCGGTGGGTAGGGCAGCCCAGGTTGACATGGCTGATGGCTGGAGATTGTTAGATAGAGCCGATTATTGGCCTCGTTTCATTAACCTGGATAGCGGAGCAAGGTCGAATTGTTGTGCAGTTGTTGTGAAGGGGCGTGGTAATCAGCGTCGGGGCGTAGTGTGCGAGGATAGCGAGGTGAAAGTGATGACCGAGCTCTTGTGGGGGAGAAGTGGTGGCGAAGACGTCGAGAATGATCCCACTCAGGACTAGATCCAATACAACAAGATAACTCAGAATTGTCGTGGAGTGAGAAGTTCGAAGACGTGATGAGCCGTGTAAACTGCTGTCATGCAGACGCTCTTCAAGATCTGCTTGTCCAAAAAAATGACTGTATGTTTGAGCAAGCGCGCTCGTTTGTCTTGGCGTGTCAAGATCTGAAACATCCAGAAGCACTCCGACCCTTCGTACTGTATTATTGAGAGCTGGTGTGTAGCCATCTTGCGCTTCTTGTCTCAAGACAGTCGCTTGGTGAGATATCCTCACCAACGCAATCCTCATCAAGCAAACGTCTTCTTCCATCACCATCATACGAACTACACGTAGTAGATTTTCCTGGCCTTTGTCGTCTTAAAGCGTTTCATCAGCAAACGCACTATAATCTTTAACCTCCCGACAATTTATCGAACCACATCTCAAAATAGGCAACTGCTTTGGATGTCAATCTGTGAAGGCCAGAAGAGGTACTCTTTCTGGTCCGAGATATTCGATTCCGGAAGGGGCAAGCTTGAACCCAAGCTTGGCGCCTACATTGGCAGAAAGCCTCGATCGGGAGTTAGCTGCGAGACAAGTCAAACCAGCACGGTAAAGGATGCTGACATTTTAGGTGGGTTTGAGGAGGAGGATGAGGATGAGAATGAGGATGTGAGGTGTGCTGGGCAGAAAGCTAGTCTGAAACGTTTTGTCTTTCTTTTCTTCTCTCTTCTCTTCGAAAGAGCCGATTGCAATGTTTCAGGATGTTTCAGATCTTGTTGAGCCAAGAACAGGTCCAGCCCCCTTCACACAGCATGATTTCGTTTCTCTCACTTAACCTTCTTCCTTTCCCATTTCTCATCCTTTCGCAATTTCTTCATCCTCTTCCACAAGCATCACCAGCACTTTGCCACAGCACACCTCACACATCTACATTCTCACCTCACATCACACGAAAATGTCAGATCTCTTTGGCAGCAACACGGCAATCAAGCCATTCAGCAAGATCAAGAACTTCTTCAAGAAGATCTCCAGCAAGCTACACACCACCAAGACCAAATGCGTAAGACTATTTTGGAGAACGTTCCACGACCATTGCTAATGAGATGTAGCATTCACTTACTCTTCCGAACGAGATCAAGCTCATGATCGCACAAGCCTTCATCGACGATAACGTCAACAACGCATACGAGAACCACTACGGCATAAATCCCTGGGCGACATCTGCCGAGAAGAAGAGAGACAAGAAGTACAGGACCGCTGTCATAAACCTGTACGATACGTTGCCGGAGCTACGATATGACATCGAGAAGATGATCGAGAGCCAAGCAAAAGCAGTACATAGCGACACAGAGCCGTTCCACGCATTCGACAGATACGACGGGTACGCTTACAGCCTTGCCTATGATGCTGCGAATGATCTCCACAGCCACATCGTTCGACAACTGAATGTGCGCCGTCCTGTAGCCGGTTCCAGGAGATCATGGTTTGTGAATTGTCCGCCCTCAATTAGGTTGTGATGATGAGATGGAGACGATACACATCGATCAATTGCCACAAACCTTTCTCTCAAGCTCCAGCACGAGCAATCTTGTGCTCACCACTGACACTCTCCTCACTCGTTCTTGTGTTCGCCTGACCACTGCCAAATCCAATCTGAGACAACCCATTATTAACCCAACCCATCATACCCTCTTGCTTCTTCTTCTCCACCTCTTTGTTCATCTGCGCCTCATCACCATCCTCGCCCTGCATATTCCGCCTCCTATCCTCTTCCTCCTTCTTCTCCTCAATCTTCAGCACTTGTTCCTCTTTCGTGACCTCATCTAAATCAAGATCTTCAAAGCCAATTTTCTTCAAGATAGTACCGGTCAGATAGCGGTATTTAGTGTGGCCATCAACAAGCTCGCTGACATCCACGTTCTCGACGCCAATGACATCGTCCACTGGTTGTAAGCCGGCAACGCCGAGTTGGAGAGAAGCGGAGCGGTAGAGGAATGCGAGGAGGTAGTCCTTGCTTGAGTGAACGTTGACGACTCTGCCGGCAACGACGCTGCGCATGCGTCGCCAGGCCACGGAATCACTAGGCGTCGGCGCACCAAGTAAGATGACGTTCTCCACGAGCCCGAAAGCTTTGCGTTCGGCCAGGGTGTTGAGGCAGGAATAGATTGTGCGTGCGCCCATGCTGTACCCAACAAGAGTGACAGGTCTTTCGCCTTGGACTTTGTTGATCAGAGCTTCTGCTAATACTGCACCTGCCTTGTCGCTGCGGGTCTTGGCGATGCTGAAAGGGTTGTCGACGACTTTGGCGACTTTGAGAAGGCCGAGTGGCCAGAGGGCGGCGGTGAGTGAGGCGAAGATAGTGCGTTTGATGAGCTCTGCTTTGGCGTAACCCCATGCCTTGCTTTTGATGTAGGTAAAGAGAGCATTTCCTAACCCCATCATTGCGTCAAGTTCGTAGCGCAATGCAAAAGGCTCGAAGCCGTTGGGAGACAGAATCAACCAAGGGGTGACGATGTCTGCAGGCGAAGTAAGCCAGCCACTAACGCCGATGGCGACACGCAGTCTACGGGTGTCCTTTTCGCCGGCTGTGTCTTTGTGATGAAGGATGCCGTGGTGCTGAGACGCCTTTTGGTGGACGGGAATGAATGCGAAATCTTCTACTTCTTTGGCGTAGCGGTCGATTGCTTGGCCAGTCATCTTGCCTCCATATGCACCGAAGAGTGCGCCGACGAGGGGAGCGGAACCTGCTAAGGCTCCTAGATAACCTGCTGCGGCTGTAGCTCCAAGACCCAATCCTCCCATCACCGAGCCGACCTACTCATGATTAGTATCATTCTTCTCATGCACCTAGGATGACTTACACCTGCAGCTAGCAAAGGTGCTGCTAATCCACCAGTCACGCCAATCAAAGCAGCACCAGCCACTGTACCCAATCCGACCTTCCACTTTCGACTTTCTGCATTCTCCTGTGCTTTCTTCTTCATGGACTCGTCCGCTGACATCTGCTGCTTTGCTGCGTCAAGCAGTCCCTGAGCCACTTTGGTCTCATCACCGGTTAATGCTGACAGTGGAAGTTTCAAGCTGCTCGAGATCTGAAGCAGTAACACGCGCGACTCTGCAGGATAACTTTCCATCCCCAGAACGAGCAAGAGTAGTGAATGTACGATTAAAGCTCTTTGCTCCATTGGCAAGCGTGAAAGCGTTGTTTCTCTGGGAGGATACAAGTTCTTGAGTGCTGTTTCTGACGTGGCCTCTGCAGAGCTGTCTTCGGTCGAGTCTTTCGTAATCTGATGTTGTGGTGGATCCAGCACTTTCGCTTCCGCTTTCTCCTTTTGAGTCTCGATTGCAGGCCTTGAGTTGATTGCTTCACCCACTCTCTCCAGCACTCTATCTCGCCAGTCATCAAAGTACGCCAATGCTGCCTTCTTCAGTGCCTGCGTTTCCGGCTTTCCGAGCTCATCTATCCGTCGCTGCCTCTCTTGCTGCTCCCTCTCCGCTGCAGCCTGCTCCTTCTCTGCATCTGTTCGCTCACCACCAAGGTCTAGTATGGATGTTGTGAATGGGGTAGTGGGTTTCTTGGTGGTTAATCGGGGATCGAAGTTATCGCAGACAGTTTTGCGCATGGATTCGGTGCAGTTTGCGATGAGAAGGAGGAGGGCGGTGCGGTCGTCAGAGGAGGAGAGAATGGTGGTGAGGGATTGTTCCTTTTCATTGGAGTGGTCGGAAACGCTGTGATGTTCTTGAGACTTGCCTCCGAGGAGGTTGCTAACGCTGGAGAACATGATGCGTGTTTTCGAGCTGAAGCGATGTTGTTGTTGTTGTTGTTGCTGTATAGTTAAAACTTCAGAGGTTTTAAGCTTATCTTCTGTTTCAGATTGCCCCGCACAGGACGTCATCCCCGGATAAGCCGAGAGATATGAAACATTGCATTTGTTTCAGAATTCATACTACCACAAACAACCTGTAAACGGTCATGGCAGAACGAGAGAAAGCCCGAGAGCGTCCAACCCACAAGAAGCCTGCCAAAGGACCCTACATCACCACCGTAAGTCCTTGCTGAATCAGATGAAGCTACAACAGCACGCGTTTGTGTATTGATTATCTCGTGTTTCATCATGCTGTTTCGTCCTGCTACTCCTGTGAACACCTGATCTCGCGTCGTCACATCTATAGAACTAATGCCCACCCCCAAAGGACACCGGCAACATCATCTCCCGCAAATCCCGCCTCGAAGGAACCCCGCACATAATCCTCTCCGGCCGCGTAGTCCTCCAGCCCAACACCATCCTCCGCGGCGACCTCTGCCCACCTCCCGATCCCTCCAGACCTTCCTCCTCCCGCACTGCCATCACAATCGGCAAATACAGCTATCTCTCCGAAGGCAGCACATTGTATCCATCATCCCGTATCTCGCCTAGCACTGCCGCCGTGGTGAACATTCCAATGCGAATTGGCGAGCATGTTTTTATAGGAGAGCGGAGTCTCGTCATGGCGGCGAGCGTGGGTGATCATGTATTTATCGGGAATGATGTGGTGGTAGGCAATGCGTGCGTTATCGCGGAGAGAGTGAAGGTCTTGGATGGTTGTGTCATGCCGGCGGCTATGCAGGTGCCTAGTGGCGTTGTGGTGGGCGGCACACCGGCGAGGATTCTGGGAGAAGTGGGTGATGGATGGGGAGTCGCTGCAGCGGGAACGTTGGGGGATGGAGAGTGGCTTGAAGGTGGTGATTTGAGGGCGTTGATTAGGAGTGTCAAGTGAAGAGAAGCAGAGAGTGGAGTCACTGAAGCTTTGATCAGCTTTGATCAGCTGGGACGATGTGGCAGGCAGGCTGAGGTTGACACTATATGCTCGGTGGCCTGTCAGGAACACCAAGAATGACCAACAAGAACACTGGATCACTTGGGACCAGGCCACGGTCCCTGGAGATCCAACAGTGGCGATGTCTTTGCTCACAACAGAGACATTGTGAAAGACGCAGCCATTGGTCCAAGGTCAATGCCAATGAGCCAACCTGGCCACGCGCGGACGACGCCCCAGATGTTCGACGACTTCCGACGTCCCGCGACATCGAGCAACATTTAACACATTCCACACAAAGGAAGGTATGGCAGATATCGACTCGGACTCAAAGACGAATCATTACGGGCTATGGCAGTGGCTAAGTGTTAGAGATGAAGAAGCAGGAGTACGAGGATAAGGAAGAGCGAAACACGAGAGAATGATTTAATGACGAAGGTCTTTTATATAATGTCCTTGTGTCCGTTATAAGCCATGCTCGGGCGTCTGCAAGTAGGCGAGATTAGAATGACATAGAGAACAATCAAGATCAGAGATTCTGCAAGCGTTTGCGGTTATCTATACTACATGTAAGGAACAACGATAAACATACGAAACGCGCCTCAGACGTTCACTCAAGCCTGAATCCTGAAGCCCGTTCGTCACCCCTCCCAACCATCAAACCCCTCGGTAATTCTCTGTCCTCAAACCCAAACCCTCTCACCTCTCCATAACTACTTGTCCTCGCAATCCTCGGCTGCACAAAATCACCGCTCCTCTTCGGCACCACTCCCATATTTTCTTGCGCAACAGGCATCGGCATCGCCAATGGTGTAAGCGTGTATGGAACACCTCTATACGTGTTTACTTGCTCGAAGTGACCTGCATCGATGTCGTCGACAGCCGTGCTGCCGTCACTGGAGCTGCTGGGGGATTTGTGTAGCGTACTTGCGATGGGCGCGGCTTGCGTGAAGCGTGATCGAGTTGGCGAAGTGGGTGGCGGCAGGCAGTAGCCTGTGCTGAAGACTGGGGACTTCTCCGGAAAATGCGACGAGGAAGGATCGGCGAAAGGGTTAAAGCTTGGCGGTAGTGTGTTCATCTGTATTGCGCCCTTGTCCCCTCCGTCGTCGCCGCCGTTGTAACCATCGTTTGTGTTACTTGTAGGAGTATCATCGTCCTTGTCGAACCAAAGAAACGCAACACGACTGAGTGCCATCAACAGGATAATTACCCAAATACCAATGATAACGAGTGAGATCTTGACTTCTGTCAAGATTCCATCGCGCAGTCTTTGGGTGAAAGATGCTACTGCCGAGGTGATCGAGTCACCTGCGCTGGACTGTGCGTTGGCGAGGAGGTTCGACGCACCACCAGTAGAGTTACCGACAGCGCTCTGTGCGCCAGCAGAAAAGGTGTCATTGGGAAGAAGCGGGAATGAGATGTGAGCGTTGTCATGCACCCATGTCAGCGCCTTCTGTATGCCAGCAATCTTGAGCTCTATGAGACAATCAAAAACGCCAGTAATGGGCTGGTAAAGTACTGTTCCGCCGAAGGTCTCGTTGAGCACCTTTGTCGTCTCATCAACGAAAAGATTCAGGGTACTGTTGAGCGCGGTAGTCGATGTGTTGACCCAGCCAAAGAGGTCGTGGTTGAGATCGTTGTTGAGATTGAGGATGGCAGTATTGGTTGTGTTAGCCCAGAGGTTAGAGCTGTTGGTGAGGGCGCCGATGACCTTTTCCTCAAAGCCAACGACTTCGTTGACAAGGTGTGGGACTTCCTTCTCAAGGGAGCGGAGCATAATATATTGACAGAGGCAGGAGAAGAGGCCTGCGATACCAAGGGAGAGGACGAAGAGTGCGGGTACGGTAGTGATGTAGGCGATGACCCAGCGGATGAGTGTTTGTCGCTTGGTGGAGCTTACTTTGCTGGCAAGTTTCATGCCCGCCGTAGATGTGTAGGGACGCTGAACGATGTAAACGACGTCCATATTGTCGTATGAGTTGGCGCTGATGAGTTGTGAGCGCTTGCGCTGAATGTTGTAGCTGCGATATTCGCGATAGGCCATTGGTACGCAGGCGAGTATGGCAAGGATGCAGAGAACGATTATTGCAATCTGCTTTGCTGTATCTGTGACCACGATCAGGTCTTTGAAGAAGTTCTCAATCTCGTTGTTGTCGGAGCAGAAGCTCAAAGACTCTTTTTTTGGCACGTGAAGTAGAGAGCGATTGAATTGGAATGTGCCCATAGATTGATTCATCAACTTTTTGACCTCTTCGAAAGGTAGTCTGATAGCATTGTCCGTGAGGTTTTGTGCCTGCTTAAAATCCGGAATAGAGTTGTTGAGTGATGTCAGGTCTGTGTATAGTCCGGATGGTAATTGCAGACCCTCCAGCTTGTCTATGGTGCCGTTCAAGTCGAGTGGTGTTACAGGCGCGCCGAGCTTGACGAGGACTGCAAAGGCCTTGGCCATTGCGTTTTCGAAATCTTCTACACCATTTGCAAATTCACTACCCAGTTCCTTCACAGTGCTGTTCAGGAAGCCCGATACGTCTTCTACTAGGTCACTGGCGACATGCAAACTCCCTCCTACTGCTAAAGTGATCAAGCACATATAGGTGGAGGTGAGCAGGTTGATACCGAAGACAACGACTTCTTCGGCGCCGGTAACACTCAATAGCAGCATATCGTGCAGACCCGCAACTGCTCGGTCGACTCCAGATGCCGTTAGCTCATTCACGCCTCCAGCTAGATAATGCGGCATTGAAGCAAGCGTGCTGCCGACATTTTCTACTTCACTGCATGCCGAAAGCGCTTTGACCTTTGCATCATTGATATCATTGTGTAAGCTGATGGTCGCAATCACCATTCGTGCCAGCACGAGTAGTAAAAGTACTGTCCATTTGTTGATCCATGCTTGCGAAAGACGTGCTGCAAGTCCGAGGTAAGGTGTAGGTCCTGGTGTGGTTGCTGCGCTTGCAGTCTGGAATCTGTTGCCTATCCCGCCAGCAGGACTTGACTTTGCTTTGTTGTATAGTTTCTTAGCTAGGAAGATATAGGGAAGCATTTCTGCTGTGGTACGTGTGATCTGTATTGCTGTTATAGATGGGCGAAAGACGCTGAGTGTGGCGCTTCGCGAGCGAGTATCTCACTATGACTGTGGTTCGATGATGATGATTGTATTGTGAAAGTGTGGGAATCGTATAATGGACAAGCGCATGAAAGCGGAAAGAAAGAGAGCGAATGTCCAGCAATCAAAGAAGTAGCCTCACGAAACTCAGTGTGAAAGAACAAAGGCGAGAACTCAAGACAAAGGAAAGGATATCGTTTGTTGATGAAACGAGTGTCTGCGATACATGTCTCAATCGTGGCCAAGATACGACAAGCGCGCGTGAGGTGAAGGTTGGCGCTTGGTCGTGCGGCACATTGCAGATGGCTCTATCATGAAACCACCGATTGTTTCATGTTGTTGACGTCTATGTCATCAATGTTCGCACAAGATGTCCGATAAAAGCTCAATAGAATCTTGGTTGCTATTGTTGTTGCCATTGTCTCCACGAAAGGAATGCAATCTTTTGCCACCACATCCTCACATCACTTGAACGTGAAGACACTTAAAATTCTATCATTCATAGCGCACTGTTAACACAATCACTATTGAGACAAGCACAGTGAATAGATATAATCATGGTACCAGGACGCGCCAGAAGGGTCACGCTGCAAAGTGCGGCGATGATAAAGTGGCAAATTCTATTGGGGTAATTTGCCCTAATCTTGGCGATAACAACATCTCATCCTTGAGCTGTCCTTTGTCTCGACTTCAATAAGATCAAGTGCCAGAATGCATTACTCTGTGACCTTGAGGTGTGTCTTGTATGAACCCTGCGAACCTTGTGTCGAACGTAGCTGTGATCCTTGCGCACATGGCTCCAAGCATGTTCTCAGCCTTCGCAAAAATAGAAACCTTGGTCATGACCTAGCACTCGCCGGTTACTGAGTGCTGTTGTGTTATTGGCGGCACACTCTGCACTCCATACCTCTGAGTGAGTTCCCTCGCCAATGACATGGCGTCTATATGGCTGCTGTGAAGCATGAGAAGTGGCTCCGAAACACCAGCGCTTGTGCCCAAGTCTTCGTAGCTGAGCATGTATTCCGGCTGCTGCGCTTCGTTGTGTCTTTCCCTTCATAAACCATGAGGATGCCTTCACCAGGTAGTATAAGTCTATTCATGATTATATATACTGATCATACAAATCATTAGGGCCGCATCCTCTTCCTGTTCCTGCTCCTCCAACCCCACTACGCCGTCTCGGAAGCTGCTCAAGTCCAAGGAGGCGCAGTCATGCTCACTTATAGTGTGCCTTTTTACAGCCCAAACCCGCTCCGGGATCGCACGAAAATTCAAGCTCTTCACTTCTGAACATCATGCTGGTAATCATCAAAATACTTCACTCTTCGGTTGTTATTCAGACACAGCCCCATAGCCGAGTCAGCCTTGTCCACTTTTGGCAGTTACACGCGGTTTGTACTACGCTATCCAAGATTAGATAATGCGAGATCAAGGATTACTTGCATTGTTACATTGCTAATTACTTGTCATGTGGTTGGAAGAGTCACCTCTTACCAGCATGGTCGTACGTTACCTCACTATTTAACTGTGCCACCTCCTGGTCATGGACTCTCATTATTCACTTGTCCTTCGACTCTGTGCTATATCAAAAGACAATAAGAATGGCCACATTCACCTCGACTTGATATCCGAAATCCTCGCCGCATCTCACCAGATGCAAGAACTCCACCTGTTCCGTCTTGGCCCACCAGCAATCGTGAACGCTTCCTCCTACTTTCCACCTTGACCACTGCAGTGTCGGCGCTTACAGAGTCACTATCTTGGCTTCCTCAGAAACAAGCATTCAACAGTTCGACGACGGTAGCGTACCTGCATGATTAATAGCGCTTGATCACCAATTATGTGGGCAAAACCTGCGCCACAAAGACTTTCCATTGTTTCTGCAAACACCGTCCCAGATATAGATAGTCCACGCAGCACTCCTTCCAAAGCGATGTCAACTCCTCGCACACCGTGGTCGCCTGAGGTGGCAGTATTCGTTCCAGCTCAACCAGCTACACATACAAACTCTCGCGTGTATGTAAGTCAGGATTACCAAGCTGCACAAGATGAAAAACGACGAGTATATCAAGCACAGACAGAGTGGCGACACTACGACAATTCGATCAAATCTCTGATTTATGGTCGTCATCCAGGGTTGCATCGCATATGTCCAAAGCTCACGAAGCTCCCCTACCACTGGTCGGCTTTGACGACGACGCTTCGAGTTCATGACTGTTTCTGCAAAAACTTCAAACGTGCAGCCCCATGCCAACAACACGACTGGCGCCACGCCTGGGCTTGGCTGGCAGTAGGCGGATCGTGGGGAACTAATTCGAGGACAAGATTCCCCGAGCAGGAATACACACCGCGAATCCCGGACTTGCTGACAAGACCGCTGGATCCTGTCGTCTTTCATCGGTGGATCACAACTCTGCCATGTTCGTGTGAAATAGTGGAAGCTGCTTGGGAGGGATATCTGGTAGAGGAGTGGCGAAGATTGTCTATGATACCTAAGCTGGCCGAGCTACCTCGTCTGGACGTGGAATACTTGCGATCAGTCTGGCGGTGGGCTTTGCGGTATCCGGACTATCACCAGCTGGCGAGCATGGCACAAGGTCTCACTATAATCTGGTGGCTCTATCAGTTCCAGCCCATACTATTTGAACCAGCAAAACCCTCCCAGATGCCAATCCGTTTTCGAAGCCCAACCCAATTCGACCACTGGATAAAGAATAATTACTGCTTCTGCGACGATTGGAGACAGCAGTGGCAACGGTTGTTCCGTATGGTCGAGGACGCAGACCATTCTATTATTCCACGCACAGAAGCAGACCATCTATGTTTTGTGAACGAGCAAAGGGCAATGCACGACGCAACGATAGAGGCACGGATCAAGAACAACCTCGCGAAGGAAGTAAGGCGACAAAAAGGACAGCAACTGAACATTCCTTCAGCCTTCAACAAGCACATCTTTGACCTACCGAAGGATGATCACAATTATATCCCTGACTCTTCCAACAACTGTCTCATCTGTCGAAGCAGAATCGAAAAGAGATCACCAGTACTTCACCGCTCTACGACGTGGTGTCCTGGTAAAGACGAAAGCGGTATGGAGCTGGATTCTTACAATGAGGAGCCTGGTGACCGTCTGCTAGCCTCGACCTGGCCAAATGCTACAGAGTTCGACTACGAAGGTACTATGCGTTGCAGCACTGAAGGGGGTATGTTTGGTCGCGCCCTTCCGCTTGTTGGCAAATGCGACATGACAGGTACAAGAAGGCCAATGCCAATAATGCCTGCCAGTGGGCAAAAGCCGTTGGACCAGACAAACCCAAGCAATTATCAGAACCGACCTTGGTTGCTTCCTCTAGACCTCGATCGACCTTCTTGGCCTTTGGACAACTATATCTGTCAGGCCGGCAGCTTCACAATCCCATCGTTCGACCTCAATGAGGTGTGCTGGTATTGCATGGAACTTCCGAATCCACAACATGCACTATATGACGACGATTATCGTTGCAAATCTTGTTCAGAGTTCAAGATGCCTCACGAAGACACGGAGGAAGCGGAAGCACTGATATGGCCGTCTCTCGAGGATGGACTATGGGCTGTACTGAATGATCCCGACCTCATTGAGCTCGACGACGCGGGTATCGCCGATGATGCTGCGTGCGAAAGATGGAAGTCTTGGGACTTATGATGTCTCACAATCATGGTCAGTGTTCACTCATACGTCTATTGTCATGAAAGTTCCTACAATCAAGATGGAAGGCAACAAGACGACCACAAACAATGACTCTCGGAAACGACAAGTCTCGGTCGTGCTGCCGTTCAAAGGATTACATTTCACAGCAGAGTCTGCGATAATACCTCGTGATGAGTCTTGATACATCAGGTTGCCCACAGAAGAAGAACGTCAAGTTCCGAGTCTTTCCAATATGCCAGAAACAATGCACAATCAGCCGACATTGAGTCAAAAACATATATCAACATCTTCCAGTACATTACTTGCCGACTTCCAGCTCCTCTTTATCGTCAGTGAGAAACACGATGACCTATGATATACATTCTGCCAAGCAATAATATTTCAACCATATCTATAACACAGACAACGACAACATGAACTCCTCTCCTTCATTCTTCACTATCTTTCACAGCCAATACTCTGTACAATATCTACACGACTGACGATACATGAATTCGACTCTGGTCTGAACATCAGCAAGACAACTCAACTCACATCATCTCAATATTACTCTTCTCGACAACAGGACTTTTTGATCATGCTGGTATGGTAGGCCATTATTTACTTCTTTGGACATATTTCTGGAGCGGGGTTTGGTGCTTTGGACATCTGATAGGTTTTTGCTTCACTTCTAGCAACAATTATTTAGACATGGCTTGGGTTTATGAAAGTCAGGTTAAGGACAACTCGGGAATGGTTTGGAGCAGACAGAAGAAGGATATAACACTCTCACCTCTAATAATTATATATTGCTTGAATACCTGATTACCAAAGTACGTCTGCTATCGCTTGCTTAGTAATGTGGTACAATGCTTGTGTATGTCTTGGCGTCAATGGCGTCTTTGAAGCTCTCTCCATCCTCCTTTCTGTGTTTACATCATCCCATCTTCACTCTCCGCAGAAATGGCACACTCCGCCTCCTCCGATGTCGACTTCATCCCAGCCGGTGAGCATACCGACCGCTTCGCAGCCTTCAACATCACAGACGCAACCTACAAGACAGTAGAAGGACACAACATTCAGTGCACGATATTCACCCCAAAGTCTCCAGCCAATGGTCCTCGTCCTGTGATGGTACGATGGCATGGAGGTTTCCTGATCACTGGAGATAGGATGTTTCAAGATTGGTGGCCTACATGGTCCGTTTTGACCTTGCTCCTCTGCCATTTCACTTCTCTATGCTGGCAACACCCAATGTAAGAACAGTAGCTAACATATGTCCCACACGTACAGGATCATCGATTATGCTCTCCACCACTCTGCAATACTCATAGCCCCAGACTATCGCCTTCTTCCCGAAGCCACCGGTCTCGACATCCTCTCTGACATCTCATCCTTCTGGTCCTGGCTGCCAAAAGAGCTCCCTTTCGTTCTCTCGTCGCTACAACCGAAACCTCTGGAGGCAGATCTATCGCGAGTCCTCGTAACAGGTGATTCAGCAGGAGGCTGGTGCGCAGCTCAGTCTTTCCTGTCCCAGACGTCAGAATCACGCGACAAAGTCAAGATACGTGCAATAGCCGTGGCTTATGGCATGCTGGACATGCGTCGGCCATGGTGGACTGAAGCAGGAGAGAAGCATCCCTTTGGTGCACCGACAGTGCCGAAATCGATACTGGAACAGCACATTCTCAGGGTCAAGAATGGAGAGCTACCGGCTAGAATAAGTAACGGCGTTCCGCCTGAGCGTCTGCCATTCTGTATGGCGGCAGTACAATGGGGGCTGTTTACTGAACTGATGGGGAAAGAGACTGAGCTATACCCGATGGAGTGTTTGGAGAAATTTGAAGGGCAATTTCCGGCGATGTGGCTGTATCATGGCAAGAGTGACTCGGCAGTACTGGTGGAGGATACGATTGCCTTTTCGGAGAAAGTGAGGGAAGTGCAGGCGAAGTCACCTTTACTGGTCACGTTGACTGAAGGTGAGCATGGATTTGATAATGCACCTGGCGAGGGTATGGACTCTGCATGGTGTAAAGAAGGCATGACGTTCATCACGAAAGAGTGGCTAGGATGAGGACGACTGTCGATGTGCATGCGCAAGTAGCACCTTCGGCCTAAGAATTACCACTAGAACACCGATTGAATCGTCTCAAGCGTGAAGTTCGGGAGGACACCCAGCACGGACTAGTCCTGTTGAACAGCCCGCAAGATGACTAGAAAGAGGTCTGAGTCGTCCAAGCATTCTTCTGCTAGGAGAGAGGTGCGATAATCAAGCAAAAGTGGAGGAAAGCAGAACGCCATTGCTCCATGAGGAGTCCACTGCTGCGAGAAGCGGGACGCGCAATCTCAGCAGTATTGATAGCACATCGGCCACGTACTCCTTCTTGGGAGGCCCCATCTTTCAGTGTCAATCTGCTACTGTTAGGTTAGATTTGCCAGTAGTGTTCCAACGATACGAGCTTTATTTTGGTAGTGTTTCAGATCTTGTCGATCATTTTGGAGATCTTCCCGACTCAATCTCTCTCATTCTCATTTCTCCAACATTACTTTCTACAAGTTAATTTCTACAACGCAACAATCTTCTACAACGTCACGAGTGCACATAGACTCGCCCACCAACATGCCTACCGACACTCTTCCGATGGAGATCAAGCTCATGATCATCACCGATTACATCTTCCAGGACCTCGAGGACTCAATTGTGGCCATCGTCTCAAAGTTTGACACGCAATGGCCCCATGGCAAGGCTCGCAAAGCTACGCTTTCGCTTTGCAACTGTCTTCCTGCGTTCCGGTCTCAACTGATCAAGATTGTGAGGCCGTGTAATAGGAAGCTGTTGCAAAAGGCTGACAAAGCTATGAGCTCGCGTCTGAGACTCTATCGCGAAGCGTTTCCCGCCTTGCGGTCTCGACTGGACAACATTGTGGAGACATTGCATGAGAAGAAGTTGCAAGAGTGCCACGAGTTGCGGATAGTCAAGCATAACGATGACCATGCTCCTGATTTCGCAGATTTCTTGGTAGCCTGCCGGTCTAAAATTGTGGCTGACCACCTTCTGAAGACAGCTTCAGAACTCTGACCGCGGCAAGGTTTTGTGTTTCACATCCCGTGTTTCAGATTTGGGTTCGAACTTCGATCCACTTCGCGCCTGCCACATCACTCTTCACGCGACTTCGACTCAATCTTCCACTCTCTTCTTCTTGGCCATCGACTGAGATACTCACATCTGGGGTTTAAAAAAGTGATCAGTTTTCCAGTGGGCAATCGTCACACTGTCTAATTCTTTATCATCACGCGTCATCTCAACTCATCGATCTCAAAATCATCGAGATGAGATGTGCAGTCCCCGCCGCAGCGCTCAAGCACGTTCGCATACTCTGGCATCACCTTCGGAGACTCTTTACTGGTATATGGCAATGCGATCCTATGTACGGAAATACACAATCGCCCAATCAGACTTTGTGCGTGGAAAGCCAAAACGAGGTAATAATAAGTGTGTGGACTGCCTTCTTGCCATCACTTTTTGTAGACTTCCCCAAACACTGATATCCCGAAATGGTCCACCCTCCCAACTGAGATCCAGCTACTCATTCTCTCTCATATATCGACAGTGTGGTGGATACCGCCACTAGATCATTATCAAAATCAAGTTCTCTTTCCACATCCATCCGAACTCAAGCCTTCGTGGAAGATAGACTACGTACACTCTACTCTGCCTTTCCCACTTTAGGCAGGACACTCCCCACACTACTACAAGTCAAAGATTTGGACAAAGCTTCCGAGAAGGAGATGTATTGGGAAAGGATGACGAGCAAGTATGGCGATAATAGGTATTCGATGCGACTTTGGCCTCACCATGAACAGGAACACCTTGTGGTGCTTGTGCGACAGAAGAATCTCATTGCTCATCTTGTTGAGAGGAGCTCTACATGGTCCAGGCAATAGGCATCTAAAATCGTTCCAGCAATCTTCACACCAGCAAGAACTTCCCGTGATATCGTTGTCCTTGAGAGAAATCTCAATCGTCTACATGTGCGGCAGGAGTTGTTTGCTCATCTTGCTGAGAGAAGCTCCTCGTGGTCGTCAATGTAGACATGGAGAATCGTTCGAGCAATGTCTACACCAGCAAGAACTTCCCGTGAGATCGTTGTCATTGAGTGAAATGTTGATTATCTGCTCTGTGGAATGTGTATTTACATTAATATTCGTAAAGTCAACTTAGTCAAGATTCTACTTCACCATTCATCACACAAAACTGCTCTTCAATCTTGCCGCCGACGTCGCGGTTTGATCAAGGACCACCTCATGCCAACGATCAAGGATCATCTAACCCGCGACTTCCAAACTGGGCACCTGTTTTGGTTGTTCTGAATCGAGGCTCCTTAGACGCGTCAATCATTCACTTGCATCATATTTATGCAACAGTGTTCAAGGGAGCTGATTCATCGAATGATCGTACAATCCTCTCAACTCAGTCTACCCGCCGCAACTATTTTTGTGCGTCATTTACATCGCAATGTCGATTCCTGAACGCGTCTAATACAAACTAGCTCTTCAACTCTTCGCAACGTGTTCAAGGTATTGCATGGTTTCAGCGACGCGTTTGTCCATTCACTTTCTTCATCCCTCACAACAGTTTGCAAGGAAGATTATTCTTCACACAACACTCCCAAATTACCTTTGTCAGTCTGTCTCCTTCTCTCCTCAGTGGGTCTAACTTCGGATAATGCAAGATCCGCCCTAAAAGATCTCCAGCCGTACAAATGTCCAAAGCAGCTACACTCCCCATGGAAATCAAAATCATGATTCTCTGCCCTTACATCGACTCGTATAGTGACGAAACCATCTACGCCACAGCACGCCTTCTAACAGGATGTTCCTGGCTCGTCCCTTTGACCATTCCAGCTGGAACTACCTCATTCACCCCTATGAACTCCTTCCAAGCAGACAACATGCACCGCTGCAGTGAAGCTGAACGTCGCATCCGTGCACTCGACATTGCTCTTCCCGGATTTCGGATTCACATTGTGAACACACTGCGAGCTAAGAAAGATGTCATGCAAGATGTAGAACGTCAAAGAGAGAATCGAGAAGCCGTTCCTCGAGGTGCTAGCAGATTCCAATCTCTGTCGACCAGCGCGCAATTCTTGCTCGATTGTGCCAGTGAGCTGCGTGTGGTGGCGCACCTTGTTGAGACGGACGCTGAGCGTTTTTAAGACGGCGATGATGACCACTTTCGTCTCAGCACATACGGGATACAGATCTCAGCTACTTTTAACCTGCTTTTCAGAGCGTAACGTCATTGCCCTGGCAATATCCTCCTCGACGATTCCCAGTTTCCAGCCTCAAACATTTACAACTACTGGTCGTGAGACGTGACTGTGAAGTGTGAAAGTGACGATCAGAGATTTTCGACGCGATTTCGGCTCGCGGAAGACTTACTTGCACGGCGGAAGGAGTGACTGCTCATCTTGCTTACAGGAGTGATGGGTGGTCGCCGGTCGGGAGGATAGGCATTCACGATCATCTCCCAGACTAGCTCTTTGACTTTTTCCCCACATTGCAAGGCATCAGATCCATTGACGCGTTAATCATTCACTGTCATCGTCCTTAACACAATAGTCGCGCCTGGTCTAATAATTGCCCTCTTGCCGGTTGTTCCAGGTATTGTTACTGCTCCATATTGTCCATTCACGATCTAGCCTTCACTTTGTCGTCTATCTTCTCTTCAAAGGGAACGTCGGTACTGACCACACCCTTCGAAATCTAATCACTGAACCTTGACTCACCAATTGCATTCACCTGCCACGCTGGATTTGAGCCGAGACTCAACACTCTCGAGAGACATTCGACTTGATACATCTTTCCTCGGGAAACATTGCCACCCTCCAGTCAGTACTCGTTCAGACATTCACCCGAAAATTCTGTTGACAAAGCTATAGCTCCTAATTATGTGCAACTGGTCGGCACTCCCAACCGAGCTCAAATTTATGATAGTCGCTCATTTCATCGACGATTTGGTTACTCCTACAGCACAACAGGTACAAATGAGAGACTCGTTATTTGCCCAGCCGTGCAGAGACTGGCTTATGCGCGTGTTTAAGCTGGATTTGGACAACCTACTCAGACGCAAAGTGGTTGAGCGTCAGGTTCGCGCCCTTGGCAGCGCAGATCCGGAGATGCAATGTTTCATGTTGAATCTCTTCAGTAAAATGGAGGCGGCAATGTTCCCAAAGCCACGGACTGCGCTACGCCCACGTCCGAGTGACCCCGGTTTCGCTGACTGGTTCAAAGGCGTCAAGGAGTGGAAATATCGGCACCTCATGGTCAGCCAACTTAGCAAGATGGGTGAACCTTTACTCAACAAATGGCATTCACCTGCCACGCCAGATTCGAGCTGAGCGAAAGGGTAACGCGATAAGAATACCGTATGGGACGTATTGAAGCTCAATAGTCGCAACTCGCAATAGCAGGTGATTGTGATGATGATGGCTATCAGAAAGTGAACAAGCGCTTGATAAAGAACGCCCTCGAGAAGCATCCGACTCGATATATCTTGCCTTCCTCAAGTCGCAACTCCTTCAGATATACGCATCAGAATCCTTTTCACCAAAGCTCTAGCTTCTAGTCATGCCCAACTGGTCGGCACTCCCGACCGAGCTCAAGTTTATGGTAGTCGCTCATTACATGGGCGACTTGTTCAATGCAGCAGTACGTGAAAAGATTCGTCTTCAACCAGACACATCGTGGGTGGAGGGGGTGAAGTTGAGTGAATCAAAATGGACTACCTGCACCGACGTCGAAGGTTTGAACGTCGGGCTCGCGCACTTGATAGGGCTGTCCCGAAGATGCGCCCTTTTGTGCTGGAGCTGCTTGTCGAGATGAGGGAAGCAATGTGGACAAAGCCTTGGATGACTATGGCGTGGACCCCAGATCCAATTCCGTCGAACTTTCACTGGAATGACTGGTCCAGACAACTGGTGGAGTTTTCGTGTCGTGAACGCATGTTCGACAAACTCAGCAGAATGAGGTTTGGTTGAGGAATGTCGTCTTGACGGTATTGTGACGGGTTGTGGTGTGACGAGGACGTGGGTTGTTTCTCGGTATGATGAGGACTCTTCAGCGTTTGAGGATTAGAATATTGATATTGTGGCAGACCCGACGACGAAGAAGCAACCGAAATACTTGCAGCTTTTGAACTCGTCGATGTCCGCTGTAGTGATCGAACCAACCCAATCCAAACACCACTTCCCAGAACCATCCCGAACACATCCGCAACTGATGACCGTCATACGACTAGCTTGAAGTAACCGCACACAAAGCTCAAATCGTACGTGCGAAACATCTCCCAACTCGTCACTTTGCGGCTCCAAGAGCGAAATCTGCACTCGCAGTCACATCACTGGATTTTGCACCGACACCAAAGCTGAGCTCAGGCCCACTATCAAGAGTTTGCCGATATTGATTGGTGTAAGTGGGATGGTGATGGGTGTGATCTCCTTGTCAAGGATATCTTTGACGAGTGTACCAGTGATGTCAAACTTGAAATTCCGCCATTGCGGAGGCAGCTTGTGGTCCAAGACTGATTTAGTCATCATAAGGACGGCCGGTTTAGTCCTTAACACAATACCGAAACGGACAATACCTATCGTGTGATAGTCTATACACGAGAGTTCGAGGTTCGAACCACCCTTTGACTATGTCTTACTTGGTGTAAATTTGTTTGCAATGTTCACAGTCAGGTTGGCAGAATTGCGTGCTTGCAAGTCAGATGTGGTGTCGTCAATGCTGCGGACTTCAAGGTCATGGTATGGATAGCGTTCTACCATTCCACAGCTGCAGCTTTGAGATGTGCTAGGGAGTTGTTGGATTTGTAGGTAATTCTCCAGACCAAGAATGGTTGTGGAGCAGTGTTCCAGGCACAATCACCATCGCCTGCGACCATGACGAAGGAATGGTTGTCTATACCGATGGCCAGTTCCATGCCTGACTGGATGAGCTGATGTGGTCCTGTCCATCCTCTATTGTGATAGATACTTGCCTTCTGCGCGTAAACAAATGAGTCTTTGACGAACAATGTAATTGTCATCGAAGTGTTTGTACAGTCAATATCCTTTAGCATAGGGTAGAATGATCCCATGTTTAGGATGTGCTCGTAAGGACAGTAGGATTTACTACTGCATTGGAGGAAGCTGTATTATTGTGTAAGTGATTCAGAACTATTTCAAATTATCTCAGGCTCAATCATGTACGTGTGCTTGAGTCGTTCCAGAGAAAGGTCGCGTCGTTCAACAGGTCCAAGTCGGAGAGCTGAGGAGCTCTTCTGTGAAGACCATTGGTATAGCCTCCAGGACCACCTCGAATTGGTCGAATTCTGAAGATTAAACGAGTGTAATCATTGAGGCATGAAAGAGAGCGAGTAGCAAGTTAAGGCTTGTTGAGGTAACCATGATGATGAGAGTAGGAAAGGATCTAAGGACTAAGTGCGTTGAGCGAAAGAGGGCGACTGCTGTGTCCGAGTGTAGAGATGAATGTGAATGGATGAATGAGATAATCCATTGGCACCAGCCAACATCTTATATAAAATCTACCATGTTGCTAAGATACACTACCCCTGCAGTGATGGCGACAAGAATCACGAGCCCTCATGACCAAGAGGAATCTGAAACAATACCTTTTCGGGGTACGCCTTTGCAGCGCAGGATGGCTCCATTTCCAGAAGTACTTCCGAGCAGTCAAGTGCCCAGTACCGGCGCCCCAAGCTACCACTCAAGAGGATATTGTAGTGCGTACAGCTTTGTTGGTACATGGCGACCTCCGTGGCCTAGAGCGCACTAGTGAAGTCTACCAGCAGCAATGGTAATCCTTCGTCTGGCGAATATGCCAGCCTAGTCTCATGACGTATTCTGTGAGACTTGAAGCTACACTTGGCCACGGTCGGTCTGTAGCAGTACGGAAGACTTTCTTAGATCATTACTCGGCCAGTAAGAAAAGGTCACAGCATGCAAAGAAGCGCCGCAGCATGCAAGCAAGCAATCAAAAAACGATGATTGGCGAGCTGCACAAGGTATTCTGGAGTAATTTTGGATGTCACTCAGGAACGAGACGTGTTCTTGGCCAAATCAGTATGCTATATTTCACCGGGAGGAAGATATGCCAAGATGAGAGAGTTTCGAGTGCCCGTCCATCTATGCGCTCTGAAGATAGTACGATGAAAGCATCATGCAGAAAGAAAAACAAAGGACTAAGGTGTGAGGAGATTGGCGAGTTCGAAGTTGAGGTTTAAGGAGGACCAGGGTTTGCCACGTCACCAATATCCATATATAGTTAGCTCATATTCTTTCACGTGGCCTATCTTGTTGAAGCTCACTCCTCCTCTTCTCTTTCATACTAATATCTCTCCACATCTGAATCTCATTCCATGCGAAACCGATGCTCATCACGATATAGCTCGTGTAGGATTTTCAGGAATGTCCTTGAAGGACAATCCAAACGAGGTGTCACAAAGAGGTTGGACTTCAGTGACTTTGTGCGATACCTTCCCAACTATCAACGCATTTGGGCAGCTCATACGTTCACACTCCCAGTCATCTATGGGGCTAGGACATCTACTCCTGGTATCTTAGCTCAAGGCCGTCCTCATACATAATGGAGCACTTTCCAGGTGCTTTCGAGCCGATGTTTGAAGACTGCTCGAATCCTGGACCAGTGCCACTCCACAAGCTCGACCTCATATTCACTACTCGTTCTCGTCTGCTTGATTTGCCGATTGAAATACTCGACATTATCGTCCAACATCTGCCTCAGTATGGTCTTGGTGGCCTCGCTCTCGCCAACTCAGACTGTCGCCAAATAGCACGTGCACGTCAATTTTGCAGAGTCAAGTTGAAATTCAGTAATAGGGATGTTGCTCTACTCGAGCACATTATACAATATTTCGGAAGAGCAAGTAGAAATAAAAGTGATACTCGAAGTGTTGTGCCAATAGGACATTGCGTGAGAGCGGTCATCTTTGGAGATGGGGACAAACATAGCGATAGGTTGAGGGGTTCCAAAAGAAATTATATTGGTCACGTTGTGAAGGTGTGCAACACAGAGGGCGTGCTGCCCAATCTGGAACTACTTGACTTCGCAGTACTTTCTGGCACGGAATCACTCCCGTTATGGCAGAGTATGCATCACAGCAACCTAAGGTATCTAAAGCTTCCGGACAGTATGGTTGATATCATGCCTTGGCGTGATATCTCAAGCCTACCACCGGAGGTAGATCGCCAGTTTCGGTGCCCAAAACTGCAACGACTGGAGCTGCGTGACCACCGTCATTCATATACGTGGTATTCCGCAAGTCTCGAGACCCTTAGTCACTTCGCATCGAGTCTTGAGTCCTTGACTTGGATAAGTCTGCATCAGGCTATGCCTGCTGCAACATACAAGAGCTGGACCGGCGTTGCGATGGCTCCACTGGTCAACCTGCGCCGAGCGAGTCTTTATTGTGCTAAACTCGACTCATCCTTCCTACAAGCTGTGCTAGCTTCTTCCAAATTGACCATACTCGAGCTCCCGTTTAATAAAGAGGTTCCTTTTGAGATCCTAAACCAACATGGCACTATTGCCACATTGCGCCACTTCACCACATCAACGACTGAAGAGCTATTGCCATTCATTTCTTGCAATGCGCAAATAACACAGCTTCGATTGCAGTCACCTCTAAAAGATGAGTTCATCTCGGTTTCGCTACTTCCTCTGCTCATAGATTCATTTCACAACCTCAAGTGTCTTGCCCTGAACTGGAAGGAGACCACAATATCAAATCAAGGACTCTATCTATTGTCGTTCTTACGTCAGCTGAGAAGACTCTTCTTGAGTGCCGGCTTCTCCCGCAGCTGGCGAAGCGAGTTTCTGATCGATCATCCACTCACACTCAGCCGTCTAAGTCGTCTGCCAAAGCTCCGGGAGCTTTTCTTTTATCACGATACATACGACAACGGCCACGGCTGGTCAGACCCAAGTGACTATTATCAACATTGCCGAATGAATGAGACAGGTGACTTGGATTATGCATTTCAACCCGCACATGAGCGGTTTGAGATCATCCACAAAC